>Ga0222716_10001524_pt1 | contig 19395 bp, 10 predicted proteins | sample C33_13DmetaG_FD_165044 | JGI IMG/M metagenome (GOLD analysis project Ga0222716, IMG submission 165044) | Estuarine water microbial communities from San Francisco Bay, California, United States - C33_13D | ecosystem: Environmental > Aquatic > Marine > Unclassified | place: USA: California... | reverse complement strand
GCCTCGTCTTCTGCCCATTTTTAAGAAGCTTTGTGTGTGTAAAAGTGAAGAAACAAAGTTGCCTTTCTTTCTTTCCGTTGTTGTTGTCTAAACATTTTTATATTATACATATTACAATACGAGTACCTAGGTACTACCATTATGAACGCTAGGGAAAAGCAGGCGTCGGGAACTCTTCGGAGAATTCTTTGTTTCTGTTGCCGTTTCCGTTCGCTCGCGCGGCTTCTTCTTCTTCTTCTTTAACTATTTCTTCGTAGGCGTCGTCGTCTGAATCGTCGTCGTCGTCGAAACCGTCTTCGATGCCGCCAAACTGCTCCAAAGGAAACGTTTTCTTTTCGGTTTTATTCGCCGCGATGATTTCGTCGCGAGTGTCGTCAAAGTCGAGCTGAATGGAGTCGCCGTCGTTGGCGAAGCCGCTCAAGAGACACTCGGAGAGTTGGTTTTCAACCATCGCTTGGACTGCTCTGCGCATCGGTCGGGCGCCGTATTTCGGCGAGAAGCCGTTGCAAAGTAAGGCTTTTTTGAAGGCGTCCGTGCACGTGATGACGACGCCTTTCTTTGCACATCTAGAAGCGACCGATTCGAGCATGTTTTCGGCGATTTGCGCGACTTCGAGTTCACCGAGCGGTCTGAACACGACGATTTCGTCCAAGCGATTGAGAAATTCCGGTCGAAAGCGCTTGCCGAGGTTTTTGCGCGCGAGTTTTTTCACGCGTTCGTAGGCATCTATTTTCGCTTGCGGTGTTTTCGCGCCAGCAAAGTTTTCTAATATTTCTCGCGAAGCTATGTTGGTCGTCATAACGAGCATGGCGTTGGTAAAATCAACAGTCCGGCCTTTGCCATCTGTTAATCGACCATCTTCTAAAACTTGAAGCAACGCATTGAAGACGTCCGGATGCGCTTTCTCAATTTCGTCGAGCAAGATTAACGAGTGCGGGTTGCGTCGAACAGCTTCAGTGAGTTGACCACCTTCGTTATATCCAACGTACCCAGGCGGCGCCCCGATTAATCGCGACGTACTCACGGCTTCCATGTATTCAGACATGTCGATGCGGACGAGATTTTTCTCGGCGCCGAAATACACCGTCGCCAACGCCTTGGAGAGTTCCGTTTTACCCACGCCGGTTGGTCCGGCAAAAATAACCGAGGCGACAGGTTTGCTCGCGTCGGCTAAACCAGATCGAGCTCTACGAACGGCACGAGCGACGGAAACGACGGCTTCGTTTTGACCAATTACTCGTTTCGTCAACTCTTGTTCCAAACCGAGTAAATTCTTCGATTCTTCCACGGATAACTGTTTCACGGGAATACCGGTCCATTCCGAAACGACTTCTTGAATGTCCAACACGGACACTCGAAGCACTTGCTCACCATTGCCCGTCTTTTTATCTCTCAGTTGAACCAACGCTCCGGCTTCGTCTAAAACATCGATGGCTTTATCCGGTAAAAATCGATCGGTGATGTACCGACTGGACAACGCCACGGATGCTTGAATCGCGTCGTCCGAAAAAAACACTTCGTGGTGCTTCTCGTACGTTTCTTTCAGACCGGCTAATATTTTTAACGTGTTTTCCGGCGACGGCTCGTCCACTCGCACCGGTTGAAATCTTCTCTCTAACGCCGCGTCCTTTTCGATGTATTTTCGATACTCGTCCACGGTGGTCGCACCGACGACTTGGATCTCACCTCGCGCTAAAGCTGGTTTCATGAGGTTACCGGCATCTAAACCGCCATCATCGCCGGTACCTCCGGCACCTACAATCGTGTGTATTTCATCGATGAATAAAATAATATCGCCGGCTGATTTTACTTCTTCCAACACCGAGCGCAAGCGCTCTTCGAAATCGCCTCTGTATTTCGTATCCGCGAGCAACAAACCGACGTTCAAGGACAAGACTCGTTTATTCTTCAATCTTCTCGGGACGATATCGCTATCTGCTGCGATCAAACTCGCTAACCCTTCCGCGATAGCCGTCTTCCCTACCCCTGGATCGCCAATCAAACACGGATTGGATTTCCGTCTTCTCACTAAAATTCTCACCGCCCTCTTCGTCTCCTCGTCTCTCCCAAACACCGGGTCCAACTCGCCTTTCCTCGCCATCGCGGTCAAATCCACCGAACACTGCGCCAATATATTCTTCACTTTCTTCTTATCGATCTTTTTCCCACCAGCTCCGACTAACTCTTTCTCGTCGCCGACGCCGTTTACGAAATCTCTCAATAAAGGCACGTCAACTTCAATCTCGTACTTCGGATTCGTCAACACGTCGTAAGCGGTGCACTGATCGTCCGCCACCATCCCAAGCACCAACTCTTTCATCGTCACTTCGTTTTTACTCGCGACTCGTTCGAATAACTTTTTCAAATCGTCTCCTAACGGTACCAACCCGTCCGCTTTCTTCTTCTGGTTCAACCCGCTAAACGGATTGACGAGGTCCACGTCCGTCACGCCCGCGCGATCGCACAACGCTTTCTTCACCGCATCTTCCGTCGCGCCGGATTTATGTAACGCTTTCGTCGTCGAATTTCGCTTCTTCGTGCACGCGTACAACAGATGTTCCGTGTTCACTTTACCGCTGTTGAATTTTTTCGCGTTGTCCATCGCCTCTTTCACGAGCGTGACGGATTCGCCGTCGAACGATTCGAACATGCCACCACCTGCACCATTTGAAGCGTTGAAAACAACGACACCGCGTCTTCCTTGTCGTTTTCCGTTCGTTTTCGTATACGTCGTCCTCTTTATTGGTCTCTTTTTTAGGCTACTCGACGACGTGAACGACATCGACGCGCTCATCATTTGACACGTCGACATTGTTAATGTTGTTGGTAGTAAAAGACGACACGTCGTTGTTTACGCAGCAGCGACGACAAAGAAGGCAAAGAAGGTGAGAAGAACGTTAATGTCGTGGTATGCTCGTGCTGTCTGATTCTATAACAGACGAACAAACAAAGCGAGAGTGAGTGAGACGAATGTATCTCGTATCCTCTTTTTATGGATTGTGGTGTACTTGGAGAAAAAATATGTCTGTGTTTTTTAGTGCGGACTGACTTCCTCCTTCTCGTTGTATTATTGTTGTTGTTGTTGTTGTTGTCATTCGCCGCTGTTCTAATCCTCGGAATCTCGTTGCCGATTTTCGACAAACCAAGCGTATTGTTCATCCGTTGGTTCCGGGCACCCTTTTTCTCGCAAGTAGTTAAGGCAGTCGGGGTGCTCGAAGTATCGAGCGCTAACGATGTATGGCCAGTGGTTGAGAGGCACTTTCGCCTCTTCGACTAAGTATTTGATACAATCGAGTTGGCCATACATTGTAGCGTTTCCCACGCAGTCACTCTTCACCTCATCAGATATCTTTCTTTCTTCGACGAAATATTTCACGATCTCCACGTGACCACGGCATGTTGCTTGTTCTGCCGCTTCTTTTTCCGTCTTTCGCGAAGGTTTCAGTTTGTCGAAAAGAAATCGAAGACAGTCGAGGTGTCCTGCACAAGCAGCTTGAATGCACGACTTTTCTTCATCACACGGGCAACCATTAGAGAAGCAGTACTTCAACATCTCGAGATTACCTTTAAATGCGGCCTTATTGATCGTCTTTTCATCCCACTCGCACTGTTTCACTTCTCTCGCCCACTCGAGCAACTCGAGTTTCTCCGTTGCAGTAACTTGCCAGCAAAACCAGGCTTGATCCATCACACTTCCACTTGTACTTTTCTCTCCCCATCTCGTATAATTCCACACCAATTCCAGCGTCGAAATGGATGAACATTCGTAAGCACCCCAACCTAATCCCGATACGTTTACCCCGGCATACTTAAGCACATCACAACTCTCTCTATTCACCTTCTTAAAGAAAAACCGATCTGTCTCATTCAATTTCGGAAGCACATGCGATACAAACACATCCTTGTGATGCAACACCAATCCCGTCCATATCTTGGTCGGCCCAAGCTTCAACCGCTCCATATCCGCCACGGCTTCCTTCACGGCCGCTTCTTTCTCCTTCTTCTTCTTCCTCTTCTGCGCGCCGGATATCTTTTTCCCCATTATTAGTATTCTTCTAAAGTCAACGTTCTTTTTCTTCTCTTTTTACCAAAAGGCGTTTTTGTGTGGTTTTGTCAACTTTTTTACTCGCCACTTGTTTGAGGAGTATTCGCGTACATGTAATAACGATATGCAGACACAAACAACAACAACATCAAAAGTAAACAACAACAACCAGTGTTATCGATGCGAAACCGTCGCGGTTCGATGCGATCGCGAATCGAAAATCGCCGTGGTCTCTTTAAACCGACCCAGGTATTTGAACGCGATCAACGCGCAAATGTGGCGAGAGATACCTGTCGTATTTGACGCGCTTTCCGAGGATGAAGGAGTAAACGCGATCGTGCTCACCGGGGAAGGGAAACATTTTTGCGCCGGGATTGACGTGTCGAGTAAAGAATCCTTGTTTGAAACGCTCGGAGATGTAGAGAACGAACGCGATTTGGGGAGGCGTAATGAGTATTTGCTGAGGCACATAAAGCGGTTGCAAGCGAGCGTATCGAGCGTGGAGAGATGCCGGAAACCGGTGGTGTGCATGATCAAAGGCGCGTGCGTTGGGGGTGGGTTGGATATAGCGGCAGCGTGTGACATACGGATGTGCGACCGGACGGCTTTTTTTAGCGTGAAGGAGGTTGAGTTAGGCATCGTCGCTGATATAGGCTCCTTGCAGAGGCTACCGAGCATCGTCGGGCAAGGAAGGGCGACGGAGCTCGCGCTGACCGCGAGGACGGTGAAAAGCGACGAGGCAGAAAAGATTGGGTTAGTTTCCAAATGCTATAGCGATGCTGAAGAATTAGAACGTGCGTGTGTAGAGGTTGCGAAAAGAATGGCGAGTTTATCGCCGTTAGCTATTCAAGGGACGAAACGTTCTTTGTTAAACTCTCGAGACTCTGAAAGCGTCGAGAAAGGATTAGAATACGTAGCTTTGAAAAACGCGGCGCAGTTGATTTCGGACGATTTGAAGGAAAGCATGAACGCGCGGTTCGAGAAGAGAAAACCCGTGTACAGCCGTTTGTAAAAATACGATGAGTCCTACTATTTAAATGCCGCTCGCTCGAGCAGCGCGCTCTCCTAATCACTAATCCCCTATTTTACCAAGTTCCCCAAGTGCGGTTGTAAATACGCCAACGTGTGCGACGGATTGGCGACTAAATCAATCGTGATGAGTTCGAAACCCTCCTCGCACACCGCTCGAATATTCTTCGCATTACCACCGCTCGCGCCACCATCATCTATACCTCCCGAATCGACATCTAACGCGGCCTCCGTCGAACTCCCCCACGCTCTCATCGAAGCGCCGACGAGACCGCCCGCCTTCTCGTACACCTCTCTCACTTTCCTTCCCGCTTCCGTACACTCTAACACTTCCACCACAACTACGACAGCGTTGCCGTTAAAATACAAATCGTGCACGACGTGCGAGGTTTGGTGGTCCATGATGCCGTCCAAACGCACCGCATCCGTCATCGCCGGCGTCTCGTTCGCCCCGTTTGGCTTCGAACACGCAACACACCTAAATCTCCTCCTGTACCTCTCCACGGACTCCGCGTCGCTCGCGTCGCACTCCGGATGCTCCAACCGTCCAAACATTGGCAACTTTACCGCTTCCATTGCTTTCGCCATCGCATTGCGCGTGAAAACCCGTCCGTTTCTCGTCACCTCGTTCACTCTCGCGACTTCTCCGGAGAGGAATAAACGGTTTTGGTTTCTCTTCAAGGAGAGAACGAGACGCTGGTACTTTTGTTCGTACCCATCGCTAGTACTACCATCTTTAACAGGAGATGATATAAATGACGATGGCGATGATGACACCGTCGTCAAAGACGAGAATAAAGCGTTTCCCATGTGTTTGCTGGCATATGTATTATCAGAGCGTCGTCGGGTCTCTCTTTTCACTCTGGGGAAAAGTTCGTCAGATCTTCATTCAATTCATCACAAAGAAGACGTTAAAGAAGTTAAAGAAGGCTGAGAAGCACGAAAATGACGACAACAAAAGCAAGCAGCGGTGGTGGTGTTGGTGGTAATCAATTGATATTAGAATCCATCAAATACACGCGAGGTTCTTTATTCGTCTTGGACCAAATTCAACTGCCATCCAAAACGGAACATCTTCCCGTGGAAAACTGTTCCAAATGTTTCGAGCTCATCAAGAACATGAACGTCCGCGGAGCGCCGGCGATTGCGATTACAGCCGCGCTCTCGATTGCGGTGGAGTTAGAGCAGACAAGTTTTGCGGATGGTGATGCGGCGTTGTTTCAATTCGTGAAGACAAAAGCGGAGTATTTGTTGAAAAGTCGACCGACGGCGGTGAACTTGGGGAACATGGTGAAATCTCTCATAAAGTATTGCGAAGAGATCGAGCACGAAGAACTGAACAACTCCGGCGAGGAAAACGGGGAAAAAGGAAACAAAAGAGAGATGATTGTTCGATGGTGCGAAGATATGCTGGAAACGGACATTCGACACAACAAAGCGATTGGAGAGATTGGCGCGAAAGCGTTGCTGAAAGCGTGTTGTAATAAGAAAAAATTGAAGGTGTTGACGTGTTGCAACACCGGTTCGTTAGCGACGGCGGGGTACGGGACCGCGCTCGGGGTAGTCAGAAGTTTACACGAACAAGGACGGTTGGAGATGTGCTATGCGGTGGAAACGAGGCCGTATAATCAAGGGAGTCGATTGACGGCGTACGAGTTGGTGTATGAAAATATACCCGGAACGTTGATCTGCGACAACATGGCGGCGTTTTTGATGCAGAAGGACGAGGTGGACGCTATCATCGTTGGCGCGGATCGCGTAGCAAAGAACGGAGATACGGCAAATAAGATTGGGACGTATTCTTTGGCGGTTTTGGCGAAACATCACGACGTGCCGTTCTTCGTTGCCGCGCCGTCGACGACTTTGGACGTGTCCACCAAGTGCGGGATGTTGATTGAAATCGAAGAAAGGCCGGGGGAGGAGGTGTGCGTGTTCAAAGGCGAACGAGTAGCCGCGGAAGGAATAAACGTGTGGAACCCGGCGTTTGACATCACACCAGCGTGGTTGATTGAAGGTATCGTGACTGAACGAACGTGTTTGTATAAAAATAAAAGAGGCGAGAAGGATCAAACCGGCGCGGCGTTTGATATCGGGAGGCACGTGGAAGAGATTGAGGCCATGGACGGTACGATGAAAAAGAAAAAGAAGGTGGACGAGATGGATGCGAGTAAAGAAAAGGACGATTCGGCTGTTGATGTTGACGGTTTTTACGCGTTGAATTTGAGTACTGTTCTCGATTACGTCGCGTACTACCCCAAAGTGTGCGCTCCCATCGGCGGCAAGGCGAGCAGAGAGGACTGGGTCTCAAAGGAGGTTGGCGACGGGAATATCAATTTTGTGTACATAATAATGAACAAAAAAACGAATGCAGCCATCGTTCTAAAACAAGGGTTACCATACGTGAGATGCGTGGGCGAATCGTGGCCGTTGACGCAAGAACGCGTGCGATATGAGGCCGAAGCGCTCATCGCGGCGCATGGTTTCTGTCCCGAGCACGTACCGGAGGTGTATTTATACGACTCGAAAATGTCGACGATTGCGATGCGATACATCGAGCCGCCGAACAAAATCGCACGAGTTGGATTATGCGAAGGTAAAACGTACGTGAGAATGGCTGAACACGTCGGCAAGTACTTAGCGGAGACGTTGTTCAAATCGAGCTCCGTATGCCTCGGCGCGAAAAAGTTCCGCGAGAATCGAATCGCGTTTGGCGGTAACGAAGCCATGTGCGCGCTCACCGAGCAAGTTATCTTCACTGAACCATACGGCGTTTTCGAAAACAACAAGTGGACGCACGAACTCAACGATATCGTAAGAGAAATACAAAGCGATGGCGAACTTAAAGTAGCCATTACCGAACTCAAAGCGAAATTCATAAACGAATGCGAAGCGCTCCTGCATGGAGATTTGCACACGGGGAGTATCATGTGTGGAGAGAGGAGCACGTACGTCATCGACCACGAGTTCGCGTTTTACGGGCCTATGGCGTTTGATATTGGCGCGTTCATCGCAAATTTATACTTAGCCTACTACGCCTCTGACGGTTTAGGACATTCGGAGAATCACAAAAAATATTTGCAGTGCATGATCAAAGACGTTTTGATTCGGTTCGTGTCCGACTTTAGCAGATTGTGGCGCACAAACGGCAGACAGAAAGACTTTGGCGGTCTCTCGCATCCTTCCGTGTTTTCCGCACATCCCAACCGTCCATCCCAATCGTTCAATTCGCCGGATGAGAAACACTTTCAACAATCGCAGTTGGAGTTCATCAGTAGAGTTATTTACGACGCGCACCGTTTCGCGGGTGCGAAGATTATTCGACGCATCATCGGAATAGCACACGTCGCGGACATGGAAGGTATACAAAATCTGGAACTGAAAGCTAAGTGTGAACGAGCCGCACTTGAGATGGGCATGCGACTTTTGAAGGGCAAGTATTCGTGCAAGACGTCCGTTCGATTGAGCATGAATTGGGAATATGGCAGAAATCAACCGGTACCAACGGCGACGGAGATTGAGAACGAGGCGAACGATTCCGAGGAAACGAAATCGCTCTATTTCCACATGAATACGGATGGCGCGTAGTTTCTTTTTTTCCTTTCTTTTTTCTATACTTGTTATAAATACAGAGATGTATGCGTTAAACAACACCTAATACTCAATCAACTCTTTCTCAGGAGGCTTCGCGAACGGAAGAGCCCCCCTGTTTTCTTCGGAGCTTTCTCTTCCAACGGTTGCGCCGCCGTTGCTGGTAAAGTCGTTATCGTCGTCGTCGTTGCTCCGTACCCGGGAATACTCGGGTGTTGTTGCTGCGACTTACTACTACTACTACTGCTATGCCGATACGAAATCTTTTGCTGCTGTGCTGGTTGTTGTTGTTGTTGTTGTTGTTGTTGCTGTTGTTGTTGTTGTTGTTGATTATTGAATTTTGAGTCGCCCCCGAAATACGATTTCAGCAAATCACCCTCCTCGTCCACGTGCTCTTCAAATTTCCACACGTCGTACGATTGCTTCTTAAACCCAGGAATGTACTTTGCAAAGGCATCCGTGATAACAACCGCAATCCCTAACAAAGCAATGCCAGCACCGATCGTTTGCGTCAACATGACGACGTCGAATCGTCTCCCGACGCCGGAAAATTGGATGCGCAATCTCGGGCCGTAAGCTTTTGTCAACAATCGCGTTTCTGGGTTTTTCGTATCAAATCGACAGTTATACGGCGGGTTCAGGGGAAACATGTTCGTCATATTCGTCAGCTTCGCGTTCGGCGTCGTAAAGTGATTCACGGCGGATATCCAGCGCGTGTTGTATCCGCTCGAGAGTTCAGCCAGCGGGTTATCTACGCGATCAATAACAAACGGAATCTCCGGCGAGCACGTCTGCACGCCACCTTCCTCGATCGCCACCGTCGCCAGCGTTTCGTTATCACCATTCAACACGCTTTGCGGCTTTGGCACTTTCACGCCTTCGTCTAAGTTACAATCAAAATACACGTTCAACATTTGATCTGATCCGTACGTGCTAATCTCGGTAAAATTCTTATCGTCCGTCTGCGTAATGTTCTCCAACGAGAACAAATTCCAACCCATCCGAGGTTCGGTCCCATTCGCGTTATCCCATCGCATCTCCTCCCCGTTCTCGTTATACATTCCAGGAAATTTCACGTTCATGCGTATAAACACGGTAAAATTGCCCACGTTTTCCAACGGCAACACGTCGTCGTCCTCCTCCGCCTCGGGCGGACACCATCCTTTAATCTCGCAAAAGTGTGCGCTGTTCGGATCGCTGGTACTCGGCAAGCACTTCCCAGTTTGCCTTCCGTTTCGACTGTACGACCCTTTCACGCACGTGTTCTTCCCTTTCGAGCACACTTCGTCTTTCGAGACGCCTAAGCACGTTCCTTTCGCCTGCATCGTCTTCACCAGCCTCGTGGCCACAAAAACGCCATCCGACGAATACTGCACCAAATCGTTCGCATCGTACACCCTCTTCTCGCCAGTTTCCGTCTCGTTCGTCGCGGCTGTTCCTTTCACTTTAATCGCTAAAACACCTTCCGCCGGGACGGATTTTTGGTACCCGTTTTCTTTATACAACAAGAACCCGACGATGTAGAATGAAATCAAGAGCACGAGGAAATAGTACAAAACGCCGAGCGATTTCGATTTGATCAAAACTTGCTTCGGCGTCGTGTATTGGCCCAAGGAGTCCATTTTGCCACTCGTAGTGAGTGCGCGTGTTTTTGCGCGCGTAAGTGCGTGTGTGTTTATATGTGTGTGCGTGTTACTACGAATCGAGACTTTTCCCTCGTCTCGTGGTTTCGTGTTACAAAATTTGCAAAACGTTTTGCTCCTCTCGCCTTCGAAAAAATGTACAAACGCGAGAGACCAGAGCGACCTTCGTTCGTCTGTCCGCTTCGATCGTGCGTGAGTGCTCTTTTTCACCGCAGAAATTAATTGGTTGCCTTTCTCTTTTTTTGAGCAGTCTTTTCTCGAAGAACAATTTTTCGAGATCAAACAATTCTTTCTTTTCTCATATAATCGTCACAGAATATACTACTCTTTATTAAACACCTCACGCACGAATACAGATACCGCCACCTAAAGTTGCGAATTCTATACGCAGACACACATAAGAAACGCACCGAGGAGTCAGTCGCGCTTTTGAGTCGAGTACTTTTGCTCCGTTTTAGAGTCGTCGTACTTTTTCTTTTGAGAGAGAGAGAGAGAATTAAAAAAGCACAAAGATGGCGGTGAGGATCCAACCGACGGCGGCACCGGAACACCCGGGCTTAACCCGCGAAATGCTCTTAGCGGTCGTTTTACTCCTGTGCGCGAACATTGCGACCGTGTGCTCGGGGATCGCTTTAGTCGCGTACGGGACGAGGAGTGGACAAAAAGCGGTTTTGTTGAACAAAATTTTCGAAGGGTCCGATTACGAGGCGACGGTGTTTGACGACCCGGCGAGAGCGGCGACGGTATTAGGTGCTTTATTGTTGATTACGAGCGTGTACGGTTTAGCCGGGGTGTATACCAGGAATAAGTTGATGCTTATTTTGTATCACGGGTGGACGTTTTTCGCGTTGATTGGGTTTGTGTATGCGATTTGCGTGTTGGAGATTTACCGACAGAACGCGCCGGCGATGGTTGAGTCGTATTTCAACGGCGAAGAGGTGAACATCGACGAAGGCGTGACGAGACAAGGCGACGAGATTGAGTTTTTCAACATCTCCACGTTGGCGCAGATCAACAACGCGAAGAATTTGACGACGATCGATGCTATCACGTGGATTAACCACGTGGACGATAGCTCGAAGGCGAGCGTGGTGTTTATTTTAATCGCGATGTTTAGCGCGAGCTTTATTATGGGGGTGAGGTATACGGCGAGAAGAATGGGTGGTTTTTCGAACGTCGCCGGGTGGATTTTTGGCATAGTTTTGGCGGTTTTGTCGTTTACGGTGGCGAAGTCAACGTACCGGGTGAATGATGCGATCGCGGTGGATTTGAACACGAGGTTCGTGCACGAGTACGGCGTGGACCCGTGGAGAGCGATTACGTTGAAGGAGACTTTGGAGCAGTACCCCGAAGATATTTTCTTACCACCGGTGTTGTACGATTCGCCACCGCCCGCGCCGTTAGCGCCGGGGGAGATTGAACCGCCAGCACCGGAGTTTGATTCACCTCCGGCACCGGTTGGTAAGTGGTACGCCGACGGCGTGTGGGTGGAGTACGCGAGATTGAATAAAATCAGCGAAATTCAACACGACGTGTCGTGTCGATTGGCGTTGACTGGGGTGAACCACACGGAAGGGAGAGTGTCCACAGACTTTGTGGATTGGATTAAGTTTCAAGTGGCGGATTACGCCGCGGTGGAGACATCTGACGTGGATTTTCTGTCTACGAAGGAAGGCGCGGAACATCCCATCGCGGGGAAACACGCGGCGAAGACGTTGGGAGGCGCAGCCGTGTTTGTAGTCATTGCCTCGGCGGCGGGGATTTACGGAACGTTGAAGCACGATCGACGCTTACTGGCGTTGCACTTGCTCATTTCGGTTCCGTGTGGTATTTTCGTAGTCGTCGCGGCGAGGAAGGCGGCGGAAGGCGCAGACGATACGTTTGAGTCCATGCGTTTGCATTGGCACGCGTTGCAACACGCGTACATCGGACCGGCGGTGACCACTGGTTCCGCCGCCGCGTTTGCCTCCGCACATTTCAAACAAGCCGCAGCGTTAGGGGCGATTGTAGCCAGCGTTATTTGGCTCGCTATTTTCAGTTCGATCGGTATGATAATCACCCACGACGCGACCAAAGTCCCCGGGTACCAAAAGCCGGGCGGCGCGAGCGACATCGAAAACCAACGCTTGGCGTCCGGTCCGTCCTCTTCCGCATCCCCTCTCGACTCCTCTAAACTTGGGGGCGGTGGCACCGGTAAAGTCGCCGAGAACATCGTCGAAATGAAGAGTTTAGCCGCGACCGTTCGAGACGCTGCCACGGGAAGAGGCCAGTTCAAGCCTGGATTTAGACCCACGGAGTTGAAAGAAACGAAGAAGAGCGGCGCGACGCCGGCGCGAGGCGGCCGACCAAAAGGTGGCGATAAAGATTTAGACGCGAAGTTCTCCGTCGATTAATCTTGTGGTACTATTAACATATAACAGTTTCAATATACATTATCTAAAATACCGTACTTTTAAACTGCATCTACTCGACATCTTTTCTCTTCTTGTTTTTGTTTTGTTAAACGAACTCTTCACTCTTTCTACAACTACTCCTCTCTCTTTGCATAAAACACGAACGTCTTCGTTATTTAGTAGCCATCGATATTCAAAGAGTGATTAAGAAGAGAGAATCTTCAGCACTGACTGAACATGAAACCGGACCTCACGATCGACCCACCGAACAACACCTCTTCGCCTTCTTCCTCCTCCTTTTCCGCGAAGAATAATCCTTCGGGAACGCCTTCGTCTGCGAAGTTAAAAGGCTACCCGCAATGCCTCACCATCACCGTCTTGGGAGCCTCTGGCGATTTAGCGAGGAAGAAAACGTACCCGGCGTTGTTTTCTTTGTGGAAAGCCGGTCACGTGCCGTTTAATACGAAAATATTGGGTTACGCGCGATCGAAACTTGAACTGGATGAGTTCAAAGGCAAAATCCGTCTGTTTTTGAAAGACTCGTCGAATGAAAAAATTGAACACTTTTTATCGATTTGCGATTACGTGCAGGGCGAGTATTCGTCGATAGAGGAAGGTCCGCCGTGTTTTTCTGGTCTGAATGAAGTCATCGAACAGTTGGAGAGAGAAGTGGAGGTGAATTGGAAGGAGAATGCGTTTATTACTCCATCGACTTCCGCGGCGGAGAATAAGAAGTATAAGCGAGTGGTCGGGAATAGGATTTTTTATTTAGCGTTGCCTCCGGTGGTGTATCCGTCCGTGTGCGCGGAAATCAAAGCGAGCGCGATGTCGAGCACGAAAGGAAGCTGGACGAGAGTGGTCGTGGAGAAACCGTTCGGGAAGGATTTAGAGAGTAGCGAAAAGTTGAACCAAAGCTTATCGGCGTTGTTTAGCGAGGAGCAGTTGTATAGAATCGACCATTACTTAGGGAAGGAGTTGGTGCAAAATTTAGTCGTCATGAGATTCGCGAATCGGTTTATTTCGCCCTTGTGGAATCGAGATAATATTGCGAACGTTCAAATTATATTTAAAGAACCGTTCGGGACGGAAGGGAGAGGCGGATATTTCGACGACTACGGCATCATACGCGACGTGATTCAAAATCACTTGTTACAAATCATGTGTTTAGTGGCAATGGAGAAACCGTGTTCGCTGTCTCCGGACGATATTCGGGACGAGAAGTTGAAGGTGTTAAGGTGCATTGCTCCAGTATCGACGGATAACGTGGTCGTCGGGCAATATTCAACCGGGCCTCACGGGCAACCGGCGTACGTGGACGATCCGGGCGTGCCCGAAAATTCCATGGCGCCGACGTTTTGTACGTGCGTCATGTACGTCAAAAACGAACGTTGGGATGGCGTTCCGTTTATTATTAAAGCCGGTAAGGCGTTGAACGAAGCAAAATGTGAAATTCGCGTGCAATTCAAAGACGTCCCGGGCGATTTATTCGAAAGCCGACGCGTCCAAGGCAAACAAGCCCGGAACGAATTCGTCGTTCGTTTACAGCCGGACCCGACTATTTTTATGAAAATGACCGTTAAAGAACCCGGATTAGATATGAATTTAGCGCAAAGCGAGTTGGAACTCTTATACACCACGCGTTACCAACGCGTCGCCATCCCAGAGGCGTACGAGCGCTTGATTTTAGACTGCATCAACGGCGACCAGCAACATTTCGTCCGAAGAGACGAACTCGTCGCCGCTTGGACCATTTTCACGCCGCTTCTGAAATACATCGACGCCGGTGGAATGAAACCGTACCCGTACCCGTACGGTTCCGTAGGACCGTACGAAGCGAACGCGCTCAGAGAAAGAGTCGGGCATCAAACCAATGTCATCGGGAGAGACATCACCTGGGAGAAGCACGGATTGAACAGTCAAGAGTATTAGTTTTTAGTTGAATGAACATTTTTTGTAACGAACTTACCAAAATAACGTCAGACTTTCGACGCGCAAATGTTGACGCACGGAGCGCTTTGCTCGCGTTCTCTCCGCGTCTTCTCGAAGCACACCTACCGCGATGGAGGATGCTTCTTTATGAAGCGAGTGATGATGCACAAAGCGTCTTCTTCTGACGACGATGCTTCTCTCGAAGAGCGCGTCTTTGCGCAAACGTTCGTCTCCGACGACGACGACGTTCGCCTTTTCGCGTGCGCGAAAACACTCTCCGCGCGAGACTTTGCAAACCTCATCGCGAGACACAACCCGGACGCGCTCGGGAGGAAGATGAAGAACGAACCGAAACTGCGCAACATGGGAAAAGCTAAGAGTTCGTTCAACATCGCGCTCTCCGCACTCGTGGAAAACGGAAGATTCGAGGAAGTTGAAAAGATGTTTTCGATTTGGCGAGAGGAGTTTCCGCGCGTGGACGTGGATGTAGTGTCGGTGTCTTTAGTCGCTTCGGCGTTACGTCAAACTAGGGAGGATATCGCAGACGTCGAGCGGTTCGTTTTTGAACAGAAATCTCGGCACCTGATCAAACGCCCGAACAAGAAAGTCGCGAGGAAGAAGATCAACGCGAATAAATACGAGCGAGACGGGTTGCTTCCCATGGGCGTGGTGTACGAAGACGAGGATGTTATTGCTGTGTGTAAAACGAGCGGGATTCCGTCGACGAGCGATCCCTCGACGCCGTCGGTGTCGGATTTTTTGATGTCGATGAAGAAGGACGTCCCGTCGTTTTCTTTGAGCGAGATGAACGGCGCGGATGCGAGAGGCGTGGTGCATCGATTGGATAAATTAACGAGCGGAGTGATGCTCTTAGCGAAAAATGATGTGACGCATTGCGAGTTAGTGAGCGCGTTTTACAGAAGGAAAACGAAAAAAGTGTACAACGCGATTGCGAGTGGGATTTTTGAAGACGACGAGGGAGAAATAGACTTCCCGGTGGATAACCGCGAGGCGTATTCAAAATACGCAGTGTTAGAACGATTGGAAAGAGGCGAGTCAAGTTTCGTGGAAGTCATGCCGAGAACGGGAAGGAAGCACCAGATTAGAGTGCATTTGTCATCAATCGGACATCCACTCGTGAACGACGCATTATACACGCCGAAGAAGATACGAAAATCAGACGAGAATTCAACAGTAGTGAAACCAAAATCGTCCTCCTTTTACCTTCACGCGCGTTCGCTCGAGCTGCCGCATCCGAGCGACGCTTCAAAAATGTTAAAGTTGGAAGCACCTTTAAGTGCTTCGTTTTTAGCCGAAATAGATAGATTGCGTTAGCTAGATGTGGTAGGTAGATAATGTGTAGGTTGTTTAGTTTCATTTAGTCATTTAGTTGATATTATTAGTTATTTAAATCTGCTAGTCATGTTTTTTATCTTCTCTCTCTCTCTTTCTCTTTCTACTGCGTGTTCTCTCTTATTCACTAGAATTTTCTTGGAGAGAACGAATTACATGCCGTAACCGGAGTTGTCGAGAGCACCGGCACCGGCAGTCTGCGCTTCTTCGCCTTCCGGAATCTCGCAGACGACAACATCGGACGTCAAGAAGATTTTCGCGACGGAAACAGAGTTTTCTAAGCAGCATCGGATAACCTTAGTCGGGTCGATGATGCCAGACTTCATCAAGTCTTCAAACTTACCGGTGGCGGCGTTGAAACCGTAATCCGGGTTATTTTCGCTCAAGACTTTTTGGACCGTGACGGAACCGTTGACGCCAGAGTTGTACGCGACTAATCGCATCGGATAAGACAACGCTCTCTTGATGATGTCCGCGCCCAATCGCTGTTCGTCGTTGTCCAATTCATCCTTGATACCGTCGACGAACTGACCAAGCTTCAAGAAGGTTGTACCCCCACCAATGACAATGCCTTCCTCGACCGCGGCTTTCGTCGCGTTCAAAGCATCTTCAACTCTCAACTTTTTCTCCTTGAGTTCAGTTTCAGTTTGCGCGCCAACCTGGATGATGGCGACGCCGCCGGAAAGTCTCGCCGCACGTTCACTCAATTTCTCTTTTTCATATTCTGCTTCTTGGACTTCAATCAAGCGGTTAATTTGTTTCACTCTCGCTTTGACTTCCAAATCTGTGGACCCATCACCAACGATTGTGCACGACTCTTTGCCGAGCGTCACTCTCGCCGCATTACCCAAAACTTCCGTGCCAACCTTGTCCAAAGATAAGCCGAGCTCTTCCTTGACAACAGTACCGCCAGTCAAAATGGCAATATCTTCCAAGTACTGCGATTTTCTCTCGCCGAAGCCCGGGGCTTTCAACGCGCACACTTTCAACGCACCTCTCAATTTGTTCACGACCAAGGTCGCCATGGCTTCTTGTTCAATGTCTTCCGCGATGATCAAAAGCGGAAAGGAGTCTTTGATCGCCGCTTCGAGAATGTTAATCATATCTCTCGCCGAGGAGATTTTCTTGTCCACTAAAAGCAATTTGCATTGCTCGTAGTCGCAGATCATTCTTTCTTGGTCGGTGACGAAGTACGGAGAAATGAAACCTCTTTCAAATTGCATACCTTCGACGACGATCAGGTTGTTATCGACCGATCTCGCTTCTTCGAGCGTAATCACGCCCTTGCGACCAACTCTCGCCATTGCCGCGGCAATCATCTCACCAACTTCCAAGTTACCCCCAGCAGAAACCGCAGCAACGCTCGCCAATTCCTCGTCCGCAACTTCCTTTGACAACTCCTTCAATTTAACAATCAACTTCGTTACGGTCTTTTCCATACCTCTCGTCAATTGGACCGGGTTCGTTCCCGCCATGACAATCTTCATACCTTCCGTAATCATCGCCGCAGACAATACAGTCGCAGAAGTCGTACCGTCACCAGCTTGGTCGTTCGTTTTTTGCGACGCTTGTCTCACCAACTTCGCGCCAATGTTTTCCACCGGATCTTCTAATTCAACTTCCTTCGCCACGGTCACCCCGTCGTTGACAATCTTCGGCGAACCAAACTTGGATTCCAACACGACGTTTCTCCCTTTCGGACCTAAGGTGACGCCGACGACGTGGGAGAGCTTATCGACCCCTTTTTGCATCTTTTTCAACGCCAACCCATCTTGCGCGTTGAAGTATAAATCTTTCGCGGCCATGTTCGTGACCGAAAGTTGACCTCTACCGCGGACAACCTTTTTGGTCTGCGAAGACGTCGAAGCCATTCGAGTCGAACCAGCTAAAGCCTGTTGTTGTTGTTTGATGATGCAATACATACGCGTTGATATGAGAGAGAAAGAGGTCAGCGTTACGATCGCTCGATGTAAACCAAATCACGAAAGGACAGACAAAAGCATCGTCGTCGCTTCTAAGAAGAGAAAAACGCGGGGGGATTTGTTTTCGAAACATCCTTCTTTTCTTCTCAGGTTAAGGTTTTACTCCCCGGAGAGCGTCAATTTTAGATAAAATCCATTTCCGCGCGAAGAGCACGCGTGCTCCCCCAACCATCCAAAGAGAGACAGAAAAGCATCCTCCGATATCGTTTGTTTGCGAAAACGTCGCTCGGTGTTCTCTGAATCCTTCGCGAAACCGAAAACTCGATCCGTTTACCAGCCGCCGGGCAAATTTCAAGGCACCCGGAAAAAAAGAAGCAATCCGAAAAAGCTACATTTGCGCGATTGCACGCGCAAAGCGAGACGACGCGAACGCGAACATCACGTTTCGAGACTAGAATTGCGTGAAAAGTGACGTACCGTGCGACTAGTAAACGCAAGCGACTGCATTTTAAACGTTCGTGCGTGTTTTTTGTATGTGTGTGACGCTAAATTTTGTGCGGCTTTTTTTGGCTGCGCAGCCTCTCTCTTTTTTTCTTTTTGTCTTGTTGAGATGGTCGGAAGTCTGATTTTCAAGCCCACGTGTCAGAGGGAAGGAACAGGCGCGAAAGAAACGCAAAACCGGCCGAAGCAACAGCCCCAATTTTTTGCCTCTCTCCCAAAACGCGATTTGACGATGTTTATGTATAAATTTAGGAGGAAAACGTTTTATTATTATCAAAGTGCGCGAAAGCGCGGAGGATGCTATACATCAAATCCGCCAGACGAAGACACCTTCTTGACCGCAACTCACGATTCTCTTGCCGTCGCGACTGAATTTGACTCTGTTGACGCGCGTGGAGTGCGCGCGACCGATAGCGAGAAGCGAGACGGTTTCGTCGGCTTGTTCTTCTTTTTCTTCTTCTTCTTTTTCTTCTTTTCTTTCGTCTCGAAATATTTTTACGACCGGGTCGGCGCTGCCGCCGGAAATGGCTAACAGGAGGGTTTTTGAACCACTGTTGGTTGCATCTGAGGAGTGCAGCGATAACGAAGTCACTTCGCTCGTTTCGTTCGCTTCGACTTCGCGCGTAGGTTCGCCAGTTTGAACGTCCCAAAAAATAATTTTTCTGTCTGAAGACGCGGTGACTAAAATCGAATCGTCGGCTGGATGGAATAAGGCAGACTTGACGAACGCGTTGTTAAAGCATTTCAACATGCGCAAACGGGAGCACTTAGACATGTCCCAAAGAATGCACGCCCCGTCGTCGGATGCGCTCGCAGCAATACTTTCGTCGTTTGAAAAGTTGACGCTATTTATTTTTGCGCGGTGCTCTTTCATCGACGCTTTCAGCGCAACGGTGGTGTATCCGCCATCTGGGAGCGTCCACACTCTCACGGCACCATCTGTGCCTCCGGAGATGAGAGTCGAACCATCCCTGGAGATTTCTAAGGCGGAT
>Ga0222716_10001516_pt1 | contig 19429 bp, 39 predicted proteins | sample C33_13DmetaG_FD_165044 | JGI IMG/M metagenome (GOLD analysis project Ga0222716, IMG submission 165044) | Estuarine water microbial communities from San Francisco Bay, California, United States - C33_13D | ecosystem: Environmental > Aquatic > Marine > Unclassified | place: USA: California... | reverse complement strand
AATTATAAATAAGAACAGGTTTGTCCATAAGAAATATTTCCTTGTCGCTTTATTAAAGGACACCGAAACTAAAAAGATATAAAATAATATGTTACACGATGACAGGTTTACTATTCGGCGCATAACAGGCGAGATAATTCTTACGTTTTTATCGGTCTATACTTTGTACTTAATAATAACTAAATATGGGATGTTTTAATTATGAAACCTAAGCCTGAAATTACGGTTATTGATATAACTGATAATCCGAATGGATTATCATCCATTGAATTTGAAACTAATGATGCATTTGATCAAATGTATCTTAAAAATACTGGCAAAAAAAGGTTGACAAAAAGGGGATTAGGCAATTATATTAAAGAAGTGCTTACAAAATCTATTGAAGAAAAAGATGGGTTTTCAATTCAAAAACAACGATGAATTATAAAGAGTCAGGAGTAGACATAAAAAAAACAGATAATCTTGTAAAAGAAATTTCTGGTTTAGTAGATAATATTGGGGGTTTTGGGGGACTATTTGACCTTGGTGACAGTTATCTCGTTGGTGCTACTGATGGAGTTGGCACTAAAATACTTCTAGCTCAAGAATATGGTATGCTGGACGGTATAGGTATAGATTGCGTTGCTATGTGTGTTAACGATATTATCTGTACCGGCGCTAAACCATTATTCTTTTTAGATTATTTTGCTTCTTCTAATATAGAAGAAAAACAATATTTGACAGTTTTAAATTCTATTAAAAAAGGTTGCGAAATAGCAGGTATCCCTCTCATCGGAGGAGAAACGGCAGAATTACCTTCATTAGTAACTGATAATCATTTTGATGTCGCAGGTTTTTGTGTTGGTATAGTAAAGAAAAAAGATTTAATTGACGGCAAGAAAATTAAAAAAGGTGATGTAGTAGTTGCGTTTCCAAGTAGTGGTTTTCATAGCAATGGTTATTCTTTAGTTAGAAGCATTTTTAATAAAGAAAAACATGAAAGATATATCGATAGTATTTTAAAACCCACAAAAATTTATGTGAAAGAAGTCTTGAATATACTAGAAGCCGGTGTTAATATTCACGGAATAGCTCATATTACTGGAGGAGGATTAAGTAACGTAGATAGAATTTTACCTAAAGGTTTAAGCGTTGCATGGAAAGATGACATTACTAAACCTTTTGTGTTTGACTTATTTCAAAAAGATGGTAATATATCTGACGAAGAGATGGAGAAAGTGTTTAATAATGGTTTAGGGTTATGTCTTATTGTAGACCCTAAAGAAGTTAGCGAAGTGTTTTTACAAAAAATAAATATGCCAGCAATAATTGTCGGCAGTATAGAATAGAATGAAAAATAAAACTGAAATAGTATTAATGATCATTGTAATGGCGGCGTTATTTGTAGTCAATTTTACAATTCTTTTTAAAATACACGATGACCAACAAATAATTAAAGACAAGATAGAGAAATTAGGCAATTCTCAATATTTGAATGCATTTTTAAAATACGAAAGAGGTCGTTATGAATAAATCTAAGTCTCCAGTTTTAATGTCTCTAGGAGAGGTGCTTGGTGATTTTTTAGTAGGGGCTGTAGTTACAGCAGTCTTCTATTTCGCATTCCTAGCGGGAGGGCACTCTTCACCTCTTGGAGCTGCGTTTGGGCTAGGAGCTTGGGTATTCTGTATTTGGACAGGAGTGCATTGTATGTTGACTGATGGAGGGGCTATTGTTATAGTGAGCTTATTATTAGGTAGTGTTGGTATAGCGGTAGGGATAGTGTGCTTTATTATTTGGTTTTTTATGGGGTTATTAGTTTGAAAAATTTATGAAAGAGATCATAAAAAACATTTTAGATGAATACACGAAACATTCATTTCAAGTAAATCTTGACAGCGAGGCTTCAAGATACGCATTAGCGCAACACATAGAAGAAGGAATAAAAAAATGGCAAAAGGAAAATCAAAAGAAAAACGAGGCTTAAATAAAAAAATAGCTGACATGAAAGGAAGACATTCTAAAAATAATTCTTCCCGAAATAAAAGTAGTAAAAATTACAAAAAACCTTATAATAGGCAAGGTAGATAAAAATTTAATGTGCTAAAAGTAATTCCCCTACTTATTACTTTTTTAGTAATTCCCCTTGTTATTGCTTTAGTACATAATTTAAGCCAGTGTGGTGAAATTGGCAAACACAACAGACTTAAAATCTGTCGCCCTTCTAAGGCTTGTCGGTTCGAGTCCGACCACTGGTACCATTTAAATTTATTATGCAGTTAGATTGTGAAACTCCTGTAGGAAAACAGTTTATAAAAGATCAACATGATGTCGAGTCTTTGATTGAGAGACGTTACAACGTTACCGTAAAAACTAAAACTAATAAAACAGAAAAGTATGACGCAGACATTTATCGTAATGATGGTTTAGTAGGTGTTTGCGAAATAAAAACGAGACCTTTTTGGAACCGTAAAGATAAAACTCCATTTACTTTAGATTTACTTAAAAGAAACGGATACTTGATCACTGCTGAAAAACTTGATATTTTGCAAATTAAAAGTTTAAATGAAGGTGTAATATCTTGTATATTTGTAAAAATACCCCACGAAAATATGGTGGCTAGCATTAAAGTTACAGATGAAAAAGGCAATTTTTTAATTAACTTTAAAAAACGTTTCAGCAAAACAAAATATAGTTCTAATGATTACAAAGGCGACACTTTTAGAGAGAACGCTTTTATAAAATACGACCCAAAAACTTTTAAAACTTTTAAATATTAATATTATGAAATTCAACCAACAAGTATTACTAAAACATAAATACGGCATTACTGCACAATGGATAAGCGATGATTTTAGCTGCACATCTATTGCGACTTATCAGCAAAATGAAATCAAAACAAAAAACTCAGACGGAGAAGAGGTTATCGTTAAAAAATGGTCTCTCACTAATTGTAGCGGTCCATGGACTGGAACGAGTGAAGATGGTAAGAGTTTAGTGATTGTCGCTGGTTATGAGGATTCTATAAAAAATATTGCAGGACAAGCGAGTATTATTCTAACTGCAATTAGCGCATATGCAGGAGGAAAGAAAACAATTGAATCTTATTGGAAAGGGCAAATAATAGGTTTATTTGAAGACCCTGAGATGTTTGTTAATGATAAGTGAACACAAAAAGAAAGCAAAATTAATTGATGGCTCATTTAGTAAAATTAACAGATTACCAAACGGGGGAAGAGGTTCTGTACAATCTAGATACAGTTGTTTCAATAGAGAGAGTTAAAGACTCAACAGTAATTACTACTAGATGGGGAAGAAACCAAGTTAAAGAAGATCTTGATTTTATTTTTAAAGCATCTTTAAGTAATGTTATGCAAAGCCCTTCTTGTTAAAAGTAACATAAATGTTACGTGACTTTTTGCTTATATCTTGTAATATGTTTGCATGAGAATATTATCTCTACTATTAATGGCTTGGGTGCACTCTGTATTAGCTCAAGAATCTGAAAATTGGAACATATTTAATAAAAACACTTTGTATGAGAGTGATAGTGGCTTTGTCAGAGATGTCAAGTTAAAAGGCAGGTATCACGGTCAATACATCAGTCAAGACGAGGATATCGATGGTGTCAAAGACAATGAATACGATGTTTACCACCATCGTCGTGCGCGAATCCAAATGGATTTCGATTTTGATCATAACCTTTCATTTGGTTTTGATGCGAACATTTCAGACGGTCATGGCTCCAGAACAGCCCTTAGTGATGAGGGCTCTTTCATAAACAATTTCCAAACGTTTAATCTTCAATGGAAACCTAGCGATAATTATTATTTTATTTTAGGTAAAGACAAACAAGATATTACCCGTGAGGATATTCAATCGTCGAGATATATTAAAACAGTCGAACGCGCCCCTATTGTAAACGAAATCGGTCAGCAACGCCCTTGGGGGGCTCAGGTAGGTTTCTTTACTAATAATATTGAGCATCGAGTAGGTGCTTGGGTATATGGTGCTCATGAAGGTGGACCTGAATGGGTTGATTTCCGTGCTAATAAAGGATTATCATACAACCTCTCTTATCCAGTTAAGAAAGATTTATCCTTACACTTTGACTGGAATTATGTTGACAACGAAGGTGGTCGTGAAAAGGCTCGCGGAGATGCTGCTGTAGGTACCTTCGGATCTGCTTACGAACATGCATTTGCTTTAGGGTTCGATTATGAAAAAGGACCGTTAAAAGTTATTTCTGATGTTATTTACGGTGCTAATCGTGAAGGAGTATCAGCAAGTAAAGGATCAGATGCTATACCAGCTGGACATGATACATGGGGGTTCTATGTATTACCTTCATATAAAATTACTGATAAGCTCGAAGCTGTATTCCGTTATCAATATATGGACTCAGGACGAGAACAACGCACTCAGAGATTTGGTCATGATGGAGATGGAGATAGGAACGCTCGTCTTAATGTAGAGGACTATCATTCAGTTTACTCCGGGTTTCAATATTACCTTAGTGGAGAGAACCTCAAGCTCATGGCTGGATATGAGTATGCTTGGGGTGAACTTTTAGGAAGTGACACGGATATTAACACGGGAAGCTGGCAGCTTGCATTACGAACATTCTTTTAAAGGAAAAATGTTATGGACCTAATTACAATATGGATGGCAATAGGTTTCTTTTTAGCAGCCTATTCGGTTATAGCAAACGATTCGGTGCAAACTTTAGGGACTTGGATAGCATCCAATAACGAAAAGTTTAGATGGACTACAATGTGGGCTGGAGCTTCAATTATGCTTTTGTTTACGTTGTGGTATGGTTGGGTAGTTAATGGAGGAGATATCTCATATGGTAGATTAACTAAGATACCTTTTCAGGAGGTCCAGTGGTATCACGCTTTAGCTCCTGCTGTTTTACTTTTATTGACTAGAGTAGGAGTTCCAGTTAGCACTTCTTTTTTAGTTTTATCAGCTTTTGCTTCTACTTTTGTATTAGAAAAAATGCTACTTAAATCAATCATGGGCTATGCCGTAGCAGCCGTTGTAGCATATAGTCTTTGGTTTGTAATATCTAAATTACTTGATGAGAGCAAAGATGTAGACGTAAAGCACGAAACCTTTTGGCGGGTAGCACAATGGACTACTACAGGCTTTTTGTGGTATACATGGTTAGCTCATGATATGGCCAATATTGCTGTATTTTTGCCTAGGTCTGTCCCTGCTGACTTGATGGTCGTCATATCCATTGTTTTTGTTGTAGGCTTAGCTTTAATGTTCAAAGAAAAAGGTGGCAAAATCCAACAGATAGTTTTAAGCAAGCAAAGCACAAAATTTATTCGTTCTGCTACTATTATTGATTTTGTTTATTGGATAATTCTTTATATATTCAAAGAGATTAATAATATTCCTATGTCTACTACTTGGGTATTTGTTGGACTGTTAACAGGTAGAGAGTTGGCTATGGCGACAAGTAACCAGAAAAGAAAACTAAAGCAAGTTTTCCCTCTTGTAGCGAAAGACTTCTTTAAAATGATGATTGGGCTTTGTGCTTCTCTGGTTATCGTAATATTAATTCATAAGATTCTAAAATAATAACTATGTCAAATTCAGGGGATAAAAGATGGGAAGAAAAAGATGACGGAATAAACACTTTGTTAAGGGACCAAAATGAAGAGTTGCTAAAAAAGTATAAGCATCAGTGTCAAATTTCTAAAGATCTCGCAAAAGAAAATGAAGCGCTTTTTAACAGTAGGAGAAAATACACTGTAGCTATCGACGAAATAAAACAAATTCTACAAAATTTAGCATGATAGATAAAAACGTTTATATTTTTGATATTGACGGTACATTAACTCCGCCTCGACAACGAATAAATAAACAGTTTGCATCTTTTTTTGTATCTTTTTGCGCTCAAAAGGCTGTTTTTTTAGCTACTGGAAGCGATTATAAAAAAGTGAAAGAGCAAATAACTAAAGATATCATCTCTAAAGTGGATGGCATTTTTACTTGCATGGGGAATGAGTTGTGGGTCGCTGATAAAAAAGTTTACTTTAAAAACCTTAAGATGCCAGCAGAAGTTAATTTATGGTTATCAGAACAATTGTATAAATCTAAATACCCAATAGAAAAACGTGGCAATGTACATTTTGAGCACAGGACCGGTATGTTAAATTTTAGCATTGTAGGCAGGGACGTTGATAAAAATACTCGCTCTGAATATTCTTGTTGGGATAAGGATCAAAAAGAAAGACAAAAAATTGTTAAAAATTTCAATAAACTTTTTAGACATCATAATCTAGAAGCTTGTATCGGAGGAGAAATATCAATAGATATCCAAAAAATAGGCTCAGATAAAGGCCAAATTTTTGATTATTTAAGTTTTTATAAAACAAAAGTTTTTTTCGGCGATAAATGTGGCCCCAACGGTAACGATTATTCTTTGTACCAAAAATGTGAATTTAAATTTTCTGTAGATAACTGGTTACAGACAGCCTCAATACTTAAAAATATTACTTGACACATGCCGTTTTTACTTTATTATATCACAAATGATAAAAGCGCATGTCGTCACAACCACAAAAGGGCAAACTTATGACCCGCAAGGTACAGTTATAAACAAAGCTGCAAAACAATTAGGCATTAAAGGTATAGCTGATGTAAAAGCTGGTAGGCATTTTCTTTTGATTTTTGAAGATGAAATCACAGAAGAGCAAGCTAAAAAAGCTACTTTGGAAGCTGCGCAAAAATTATTACACAATAACATTATAGAAGATTACGAAATATTATAATTATGGAAACAAAAAAAGTATTATTATGGTGGTTCTTATATAACCTAGTTGGGGCTTTAGCTGGCGCAGGCATTGGTTTTATCGGAGGTTTTATTGGAGGCTTTATCGCAGCTATTTTAGGATTACCTGAAGGTTTTCAAGCCTCAATTATGATTACTGTAGTCCTTGGTGCAATTGTTGCTAATTTTTTCATCTTTAAATGGTCTGTAAGAAAAATCATCGAATCTTAAAAATTTAAAAAGCTAAATTGTAATTCAGTCGCTCAACATGCTTGACATGTTTCACATCGTTATTATGATTTAGTTTTTAGGGCCTTTAGCTCAGTTGGTAAGAGCGTCCGACTCATAATCGGCAGGTCGCAGGTTCAAGTCCTGCAAGGCCCACCAATATTAAAATTATGACATATAGAGAAGTCATTCGAAAAATGATGCATCGAGGAATGCTTTGCCCTACAGTAGACGATGAAAGAGGTTTATTTTGGGTTGGTTTTAATGAGCTGGAGTTGCTGGAAAAGGAATTTGACTTGAAGTATTTAGAAGAAACAGAAGAACCTAAAGAAAAGAAAGAGTTCTTTATAGATAGACAAGGAAGGAAGCAGTCGGTTCCGTCCAATCCTCTGAAATTTACAAAAAAAGATTAATTATGGGTAAAGGTGACAAACCAAGAAACTGTTTTTCAACAGGATTTAAAAACAATTACGATGATATTAATTGGGGTGCAAGTAAAAGCAAACCTACTCTAATTAAATCAGGAAAAGTTAGAGAAATTTATCAAGGAAAACTATACTATTTTGATGATGAAACTCTCGAAATAGTTACAACGGATCGTGTTTCTGCATTTGATCACATTTTAAATCAAACAATACCCGGCAAAGGTAAGATATTAAACAAAATGTCTCTTAGATGGTTCGATATGACTTACGATATCGTAGATAATCATACAATACCATCCTTATGGTGCAGATCTGCGAACTGGATGATAGTAAAAAAAGTAAAACCTCTTCCAGTTGAATGCATTGTAAGAGGTCACCTTTCTGGGTCTGGTTGGTTAGAGTACAAAGAAAAGCAGACAGTTTGCGGAATACCTTTACCATCTGGTTTAAAAGAGTCAAGTAAACTCCCAGAACCTATATTTACGCCTTCAACTAAATCAGACGAGCATGATGAAAATATTTCATTTGAGGAGGTGGTTCAAATCCTTGGCTCCGAAACAGCTAATAAAATTAAAAAATATAGCTTGGAGATATACAAGAAAGCGTACGAGTATGCTTACGATAAAGGTATTATTATTGCTGATACTAAATTTGAATTTGGTTTTTTTAATGATGAAATTATTTTAATTGACGAATTATTAACTCCAGATTCATCTAGGTTTTGGGATAAAGAATTGTATAAAGAAGGTCAAAGTCAGCCGAGTTATGACAAACAAATCATTAGAGATTATCTTTTACAAATTGGTTGGGATAAAAATCTTCCTATTCCTGATTTACCTCAAGACATAATAGAAAAAACTAGCAAAAAGTACCAAGAGGTTTATAATAAGCTATTTAAATGAAAACTATATTATTTTTAGGGGTGCTTCTTACATTTACTAGATGCATCGAGCCTAAATATGAGAGGGTTGAAGAACATAATAAGCATTACCATCAGGATTGGAGCCAAATAACACCTTACCCATTAGATCACTTTCACGGATACAGTGAAAAATGGAATCATAATCATGACGGGGAACAAAATAGGGATGACGGAAAATGACAAAATATGTGTAAATCTATTAAAAGGTTATTTATGAAATTATTAGGAACCAAAACCACCACAGAAAAAATCTCCGTAGACGCATCAAATCTCCAAAACGAGCTTAAACTTCAAATAAATGATTTATCTGAACAGATAACTAAACTTAAAAATAAAAAACCAGATTTAAATACTGATTTATTGTCTGATATATCGGATTCAATAGCTGGACAAGAGGAATCCCTTAAAGAATTGCAATCTTTAGTTGATTTACAGGCCGTAAAAATAAAAGAACTCGAATCTCTAAATGATTCCTCTAGTCAAACCCCCTCAACTTTTGAGCCTATAGAATTGGGATCTGTAACTCTTGAACCTGCTAAATTCGAATTTGTTTTAGGGGTAGATGCAGATGGACATTATTCAGATGAGTCTTGGGAGCAGATAATTAAAAAAGGTCAAGAGCTGCAATATGCTTATTATAAAGCTGCAGAAGATAAATATAGTAAAATTTGGCCATTATTCCCCGGCTGGCATGGTTCAGCTATGGCCCCAGTTATAAAAATTATTTGTGAAGAACCTGAATATCATTTTAAAGACACTAAAAGGCTTCCCGGTAGATTTTGCTTATCTTCGAATAGAAGATGGTCTTCGGTTTTAAGATTCTATGGAGACGGGCAGAAGGTGCTCAAAGACACAATAGCTTATGGGACCGCTACAAATGCTCCTGTAGGGCTTTATGTAGAAGGGAAGACTAAAGTTCAGACAAGTCAAGGTGAGATGCTTATGAAGCCTTTTGAGCAGACTATTGAGGATGTTATTCTTTGTGCTCACAATGGAGTGTTACCTATATATTTATCTATGAACCAAGATAGGTTTTGTATTAGAGGAGCAAAAATCCTTCAGCATCAAGGTGCGCCAATAGGTATTAAACATGGGCCTATCATAGATGAAACTAATTATCCTTTTCCAGCGATTCAAGATACTGAAGGTAATAATGTTTATCTTGCCGATCCTCGTTTTGAAAATCTTCAAATGGAAGGGCCTCATAACAATAAACGTCCTCAAGCAGCTATGCTTTTAAGCGGTAATAATATTATTATTTCTAATTTAAACCTTTATGGATGGATGCAAGGCCCTTATCTTCATGGCGGTCAAAATCGTTTGATTAATGGCTTGACTCAACACTGGGGTAATACGCATGATGGGCGTATGTATTGCTCAAGAGATGAGATAGTTTCTTATACCGTGTGCTACAGAAGTAACACAAAAGATTCTGATTGTTTCTCGGGTATAGCTGGCAACTTTAAACAGTGGTATTTGCCTAAAAGAAGCAAAGTCCCGTCTAAAGGCGGTTGGCACAATGCTGGCGAACATGTTTTGTAATTTTAATAAGCCAGAGTAATTCAGTGCGTTATTACTTAAATGTAATTCAAACCTTTATTGCTTTGGCTTATAACTTACGCTTATGGTGAAACGGATATCACAGGACTCTTCTAAAGTCTTATTGTAGGTTCGATTCCTACTAAGCGTACCATTTTTTTAAAAAAATAATGAGTTCTCTAATATTCTCAGGAAGATCAAATAAAGAATTAGCAAAAAACATTTCCAAAATACTTAAATGTAAGGAGGAAATAGAAACAGATGGGATCGTTAAAATTAACAATTTTCCTAGCGGGGAAATTTATTGTCAATACCAAAACAATATAAGAGGTAAAGATGTTTTTATCGTTCAGTCTACTAACAACCCAAACGAAGACTGGATGGAGCTGTTACTTTTGATTCAAAGCGCAAGGCTGGCGTCTGCAAATAAAATTACAGTAGTCATACCCTACTTCAGTTATGCTCGACAAGATAGAAAATCTGAACCGAGATCGCCTATTAGTGCAAGGCTTGTTTTAGATTTATTAGAAAAAGCTGGAGCAACACGAATTATAACTCTTGATTTACATAACATCTCTATACAGGGTTTTTCATCTATTCCTTTGGACTCTTTATTGCCTTGCAATCTTTTGATTAATTATTTTAGAGAACATTTTTTTAAAAATTCTCAATTAAAAGATTGGCTTTTGATGTCCCCTGATGTAGGGGGAATTAAAAAAGTAGAAAAGTATTCTGAATTTATGAATATTGATTTTGGCATTGTTCATAAAAAAAGAATTAATTCTACGAAAGTTGAGCAACAGATTATATTGGGAGAGGTCGAAGGTAAAAATATCTTACTCATTGATGATATGTCTGAAAGTTTGGGCACTTTGTCAGGTGCAGCAAAACTTCTTAAAGAAAAAGGTGCTGAACAAGTGATAGCTTTTGTTTCACATCTTCCTTTGACAGATTTAGGTAGAGAAAATCTAGAAAAAGAAAAATATATTGATATTATATTAACAACAAATAGTATAGCAAGTATTCCTGATAACCCAAAAATTAGAGTTATCGATATCGCGCCTATGCTATCAGACGCTATAAGCAGAACCATGAATAATAAAAGTATTAGTTCTTTATTTGATATTAAAGGTTTTTAATTATGATAGGAGAAGAATTGCCAGTTTCATTTAAAATGGATAAAGATAAAAGCTCAGTCTCTTTTGAGATGCCTCTTGAGATATACAAGCAATATTTTAAAAATCACGTTGACAATGATTTTTTATGTGATACAGTAAGTGTGTGTGAAGAAGATGGCGATTATCAAGGTTTTATTATTTGGTCTAAAAGCGTAAAGAAAGATTAAAAAAATGATTGACAATCCTCATGATACGAATTACCCTAGTAGAGAATACAACGTGGGATTAATAAATAGAGCTAAGGCCAGACAATATATTTTAGACCTTTGTTCAAAATTAAAACCTCAATACACAAGAATCTCTCCTGAGTTTTTAGCAGAGATAGAGCAAGAAATAAAAACAGTAATTAAAGAAAAAATTGTTTTTTGCGAAAGCAAAAAGAAAACGTTAAAATAAATATTATGGCAGAAAATAAAACAGATTGGAAAAGCAGAGAAGTGGGAAGTCTTTGGAGTAAAGGCAATTACTATACCGGCAGAGTAAACCTTAGAAACTTGGATCTTTCTAATGTTCCTAAAGATTCAAATGTAAGTGTCGTCATGTTCAAAAATAAAGAGCAGAATGAGCAAGGGACTCGTCCAGAGTACAACATTTACCTTGTGGATACAGACGATAACAATTCTCAAAGTTACAAAAAAAGCAACAATGCTTCTTCTGGCTCAAATGAGCAGAAAAATGAGTCAAATGACCAACAATCAGACGAGGATGGCGTTGACGCTTTATTTGGTTAATGTTTATCAGAGAGATCAGTAAACACGATGTGACCAGCCTCATGAGGCTGGCACATTTTTTTTGGGAAGAGTCCTTGATGGGCTCTTTCTCTAATTTTCCAGAAGATAATATTCATAGAGCTTTATTTAACAATTTAAGTGCCGGTAATATTATAGGTTGGGGGATAGAGGAACAAAATAAAATTTCATGTGGGGCCATTTTTTTAAAGGGTGAAAATTTTTGGTCATCGCTCAAACAGCTAAATGAAATAGCTTGGTTTAATGAAAAAAATTCTAGATTTGGATTATCCAGTGTAAAACTTATAAAGAAGGCTGAGATTTGGGCTAAAGAAAATGATTACACCTTCATAACTATGGGCAGGATAAAAGGCCCACCTTCTTATGATAAGCTGCCCAACCTGTATAGTAAAATGGGCTACAAAAACCTAGAAGAAACTTTTATTAAAAAATTATGAATATTTCCGAGTTCGAAAGGCTAAAGCCTCGCAAAACTTTAGAGGCCATCGATTTTACTATAGAAAAATATGAGAGTTACATTCGGGAGACAGACTCTATCATGGATGAAACTGACGCATCTTTTGTGGAGTTATCTCAAGAAATATTAGACGATTTAAACAGGATTAAAAAGTTTTTTCTAGAAGGTTTATGATATTTAAAGGTAAATTGGTCAAGAAAAATTTTAAAGAAAATATCTTGCCTCATAATTTTGAGGCTAGCCTATTAAATGGTTCACCTTTTCATTTATACGTGGCAGATAAAACTTTTTACTTAGATGTTAAATGTTTAAAGTTTTTAGATAAAAAATTAGTTTTTGAAGGCATAATCGCTGATCAAAAAAATGTTTATGGAAGGTGTTTAATCGAATTTTACAATGGATAATAAAATATTACTTTTAGGCGCTAATGGGTATATAGGCAGAGTATTTGAACAAAAGCTTCCTGAGGGAAGTTTTATAAAAATGCGTTACGAAAACTTAAGTGTTCAGAATTTATTAAATTCTTGGGCTCTTAATCATTTTGATACTATAATCAACTGCACAGGATACGCAGGAGAAAATAAAGATAAAATTGTCCATGGTAATCTTCATGCTCCAATAGTAATTACAGAATTCGTTAATATCGTAAAAGAATTAACAGTCCTACATATCTCATCATGCGATATGTATAAAAATTATAACAACAAAACTTTCACAGAAAAAAGCAGACCTAATAACTGTTGGTCAAATTCGTCAAGTGTAAATTTCCATGCTGCTTCAAAAGCTTTAGCCGAAGAAGTTGTGTCACGTTACCCCAACCACTACATCTGTAGAGCCGGAATTTTATTTGATCAAATTGACCACCCTAAAAATTATTTATCTAAACTTTTCAGTTTTGATAGGGTTTTAAATATCGACAATTCTTTATCTAACAGACAAGAGTTTGTAGAGGCTTGTATCCACCTTTTAAAAACAAAAGCTAGCTTCGGGTCTTATAATATAGTTAATACGGGGGATATAGATAATAATAGCATTTGCAAGTTAATGTCAAAATACTTGAAAAAAGAATTTAAATTTTATGACTGTGTGACTGATTATTTATTCTCAAAAAAGCAAGAAAACTTTGACCACATATCAAGTAAAGTCTGCAATGATAAGGTGTTAGCATCTGGAGCTAAAATTTCAGAAACTTATAAATCAATTGAGCAAAGCTTGAAAAAATGGCGCTAAATCATGTTTATATTTTCAGATCTCCTACCTCATTTCATCCTGACCAAGAAAGAACTAATAATGCTATGGGTTCATTCAGTTATGAAGCGGCTGTTAATATTGCGCTAAGATGCGTACCCAACCCAAACCCTGACTACTTCAATTCAGATTTTATAAAAAAAGACCCTGATCACTTAATATGGAAACTTATGATTTTAGTAGCGGAAAAATCTCACATGAAAAAACATGCCGATTTTATTAATGTAATTTTTAGTGAAAAACATAACATTGCTCAAATCAAAAAAATAGTTGAAGAATATATATAGATCTGTAATATATAAAAATGAATGCTTTGATAAACACTAAAAATTATGAGTCAAATACTCTTATGACCGCTATACAAAAGGCCACACCGGAACAAGTGGATGCTTTGTGGAGTATACTAAAATACAAGGAGATCGGTATCTTCCGTAAAATAAAAAGTATGAGCGTGGTCCTTAATCTTAATTTTAATGAAATTTTTGAAACCTTACCTAAAGACGAAAAAGGTAGAGTGATAGACAGAAAAACGAGGCATTTAATTCATGATGTTTTAATTGATGTTTCCTAAATAAAATAAAAAATAAATAAACAAATGAGTACATTCGGATCTTATATTGTTAGAAAAATTGACGGCTCTTACGTCTCCGCTTATAGCGCAGCGTTAGGAGAAAAAAAAGCACTATCGTACGCCATTGAATGTGCAAAATTTTCAAAAGGCAAAGTATTTTACAAATCTTCTGAAGGGGCAGAAGAGGTGATTGCAGAATACGCAGATGGAAAAGTTTCTTTAAATTAAAAATTTATGCGTTGCAGTAATTCATGCTGTCATTACTTAAATGCAATTCAACAACTTATTGCTGCAGCGCACATTTTATATTTGACATAAGGTGAGTTAAAGCTTATATTGGTTCCATACATTTATGAATCCTGTAGGAATCAACATTATTAAAAAAGAAGCTCCTGATATTGATTTTATGGCTCGCAGGGGTAGCGACATACATTTTATGTATCATAAAAAGAACTTAAAATGTTTAATGTATTTTGAGCAAACAAACAGCTTAAAAAGAGAGATAGATAAGCTAAAAGTGCATCATTCTATTATTCATAAAGCTTGCGAAATTAGTAAGCATAAGAATATTAATTCCTTTTATGTTTTTTACAATTTAAAAAGGGAATTTTACATCAGGATAAAAATATCGAATAAACAGGGCGAAGTGCCCTCTGTTCATAAAGTTACTCGTAGAGACGAAAGCCTTGTTAATTATATTTTTTCTCCCCAAGGAGATAAAGAGGTTATAATAAAACAATTCCCTAAAAATTGATACTACACCACATGTTTCCATTTTAAAAACTGAAACAATAAAAAACTAAAAGTTCCAGAAAAAAGAGTCCATTTAGTAAAACCTTCAGGTGTGAATATTTGTTTTTGTTTATCTATTTTTTCGTCAGCGTATCTAATGAATTTGTTTTCTACGCTAGCTTTTTGAGGGATATTAATTCTTTTATCATTCTTTTTATATCCTCTCATTGTTGAGCATGAGCAAAATAAAACCATAGATGCTATTAAAATTAAACATTTCATGATGATTTGACTACTGAACTACCAAAATAAAAACCTACTATAGCTGTTAATGTTTGTCTTACTTCTGGTATCATTAAGTAACCATCCACTCTAACAAAATAATTTTCTGTACCACCGCCAAATAAACCAAATAAAAATGATTTTTTAGTTTCAGTTATCTGGACATATAAAGGTTCGTTTAATAATGCTAAAAAGAAAGGCGCAATAATAACACCAAATAAAGTAGAAATTACTATTAATCTTCTCACCCATTTGCCGCCATCAACAGATACTCGCTTTACAGCAGCATTGTGCGCGTCTTCGTTAGCTTTTTGGGTTTGCATCGCCATTTTTAGCATTTCCGCTTTCTCCTTGGCTCTTTGAGCCATGAATTTAAAGACAAACCCAGAAAGATTTCCAAAAGCCATTGAAATTAATTCCGGTGGTACCATATAATATATTACACTAAAATAGAAAAAGCTGCCATTATTTTTATAATGATCATGACAAAGGAACAAGCGCAATTCATTCAAATAGCTATTGACAGTTATCCTACATTGGATTATATGTATGTAGCAAAGAGCTTTTACAAAAAATACGGTTTAACTGATTACTGTAAAGGTCCAGTAAAAATATCAGATCCAGAAACAAAACAAATAGAAGAGGTTTACAGCGCTGCAGAAGGGGAAGAATTATACAGAAAAGCATGGCAAGTCATCAATTATGAAAGTTAAATTAACATCAACTACGCAACCAGTGTTACCTTTAAGAAGAAAAGGTATCAAAACTGCAGAAGATTTAATTGTTTATAAAGCTAGGGTTAGTAACCCTAGCAACCAATTAAATAACGAAACTGCGCCTAAATTACTTAAATATTTAATAAAACATAAACATTGGAGTCCATTTGAGATGGCTCATATGGGTGTTGAAATTAAAACCAGCAGAGCTATTGCTGCGCAAATTTTACGACATAGAAGTTTTAGTTTTCAGGAATTTAGCCAAAGATATTCTTCAGCAACACAGTTGGAGCCCATAGAATGGCGCGGACAAGGCAAAACTAATAGACAAGTGGGAGATGAGCCTTTAAAGATGGACCCAGAAGCTTTAGGAGCGATAACCGATTTAAATAACACTGCGCTACAAGTTTACGATATATTAACTGAGCAAGGGGTAGCAAAAGAATGCGCTAGAATGATATTGCCTTTAACAACTCAAACTACAATGTATATGTCAGGTTCTATTCGAAGTTGGCTGCATTATGTTCAAGTGAGAGCTACCCAAGAAACACAAAAAGAACACAGAGAAATCGCTTATGCGATTAAGGATATACTGATTGATTCATTTCCAAATGTAGCAGAAGGGTTAGATTGGAAATGATTAATATTGTTTAAATCAAAATTTTGTGCGTTGCAGTAATTCAATCCGCCATTACTTAAATGTAATTCAGCAACTTATTGCTGCAGCGCATAAATTAAATTTGACAGGTTGATATCTTATGGTAAATTTAAGCAATGAATTACGGATTAGTTTGCATATCTGAAATACTAAAAGCTCAAGATAAAAGTTTAGCTTTTAAAAAAATCACTAGGAAACGATTCTCAGAATTAGAAAATAGCGAGCCGGGGTCAGGTTTAAAAGTCCTTGAAGAGAGGATATTGCATAACCTGCAGTTAACAGAAAAAATTATACGTCATTGCGCTAAAAACTCTATATCACACTATAGGCTTTCTAGCGCTTTATTTCCGTTAATTACTGATCCCACGCTTAAATTGCAGTTGCAAAAATTGTCTAATTATAAAGATATCCGTAATCAATGTGAAGTAATAGGCAATGTCGCTAAAGATCTAAATGTTAGTTTATCTATTCATCCTGATCAATTTAATGTTTTAGCTTCTGAAAAACCTTCTGTGGTACAAAAAACAATAAATGAATTAAATTTTCACGCCAAGGTTTTAGATATGATGGGTCTACCTCAAGATTACTCTGTTCCAATTAATATCCATCCCAGCTTAAGTGTTAAAAATGAAACAGAAGAAGATTATAGAAAATTAGTAGATAGATTTTATGATGCTTTCTCGAAATGTGATACCGGAGTACGAAACAGACTCGTCATTGAAAACGAAGATAAAGGAAGCTGGAACTGCGCTAATCTTTTTATGTATTTTTATAATTATTGTGGCACTAAGTATAACCATTTGTTTCCTCTTACTTATGATAATCTTCATGATCATTGTAACCCATCTATTTTCGAAAATAATCAAATCACTATTCAACAAAATATAGAAGCGTTTTCTCAGACTTGGCCAGAATCTTTTATTCCAGTTTTTCATTGGAGCTGGGGATGTGAAAATAAAAAGCGTAGTCATGCAGATTATGCGGAAGAGTTGCCCGTTGAACATGATAGGGAACTCAAATGGGAGGTAGAAGTTAAAGCTAAAGATAAAGCTATATTCAAAATGCTTGGTCAAAAAGTTGAGTTGCCCACAAAACAAAAAGAACAAAAAAAACCTAAAACTAAAGTTGTTAAAAAAATTGAAAAACCTTCTTCTCCTGCTATTATACACCGCAAAGAAACAAAAAACCCTTTTAACCAATTATATCAATGATAAAGCAGAAACCTGAAAAATTAGACCAAACTTGGTTTTTAGATATCGATGGCACAATTTTTAAAAATAAATCAAACTTAGAGCTTGATAGGCTAATCAAAAAAGATAAATATAAAAGCTATTTAAGCGAAGAGCTTTTAGAAGGGGTTAAAGAATGGTTTCAAAAACTTTCCCCTAAAGATATTGTTATATTTGTCACAGCTAGAGAAAAAAGGCATAGCACTCACACAGAAAAAGCTTTAAGAAAATTTGGCATAAAATATAAACAAATTATTTACGGCATCAACGCTGGCCCAAGGGTTTTAATTAATGATATTAAACCTGCTGACTCAAATTCTATGAATAGAGATATAGAAACGGCGTTTTCTCTCAATCTAAAGAGAGACGCAGGATTTAATAAAGTGCCCGTTTGTTTTTTATGATTTTAGAAAAGTTTTCTTTTATTTTAGATGATGTTTTAGACAAGCAGTATTTTAAAAAGATACAAGAGGCTTCTAGAAATACAACTTTTAAAACTATTGAAAGCGAAGGAAGGCAGTTCCATGTAGCTTACCCTCCAGAAGATTTATCTTTAAAAATCCAAAAAGCTATCGAGGAAGTTTGCAATTGCAAAATACAAGTTGTCAATTCTTTTCTTAGAATGTATACTCAGTTTCTTAATAATAACTGGGGCATACATGCGGATAGGAATGTATTAAGCGAAACACAACCCTCTCACGGAGCAGTTTTTTTTCTATCAGAAAATTTAGGGGATATAAATGGCACAGCTTTTTGGTCTCATGAAAAACATAAATTGAGTTTGCCGGGAATTACTGATAACGAAGCTCATGAATTTACGAGCAGATCTTATAACAATGAAAACGAATGGGAAGTGAATTCTATCATAGGGGGAGTAGAAAACAGGTTAATTAGTTACCCTTCTAATTATTTTCATTCTAAGTTCCCTAAACAAGCTTGGGGCACAAGCCAAAAAGATTGTAGATTAATATTAGCAATGTTTTACAATTTAAAAAGTTAACCTTTAAAGTTATCGTTTGATATTTTCTTTTTAATCTTTATAATGTGTAAAGTATAGTATATGGGCAATATCGCTGATAATTTTAAGGGCCTACCAATAGAAGACTTAATTGTTTCCCCCCTTGTTGGTATGGCGAAAGGACAGGCAAAACTTAATGATATAACTTGGAAGTATATCAAGGAAGTAGCATTCGACGAAAAAGGGAATACGAATGCAATCGACGTTAACATACTTCGTTACGTAAAACCATCTGACGGAGGAACTCCTGAAGCTCAAACTTTAAAAGCTAAAGTTCCCATGCTTCCTTTGGTACCTCTTCCAGCTTTAGCAATTAAAACTGCAGATATTGAATTTTCAATGGAAGTTCAGCAGTCAGAAAAAAGTGAAGATGATCACTCTACAGAAGTTGACTCAAGTGTTAACGCAAGCTACAAATCTTTCTGGGGCTTAAAAGTTAGTGCAAGTGTTAGCGGCAAAGTATCTTCAAAATCAACTAATACTCGCAGTACAGATAACAGCGCTAAATATGACGTTAAAGTGCATGCAGAGCAATTACCTCCTACAGAGGGTATGCTTAAACTGTCAGATGCGTTAAACATGATGTTAGACCCAGTTGTCTTGAATGATGATAGTGGCGGCAAAAGTCAATAAATATAATGTCAAGTAAATTAGACTTACAACAATTAATATCTTCTTTAAACAAAGCTGTATCAACATCTTTAGATTTTTTA
>Ga0222716_10001504_pt1 | contig 19506 bp, 1 predicted proteins | sample C33_13DmetaG_FD_165044 | JGI IMG/M metagenome (GOLD analysis project Ga0222716, IMG submission 165044) | Estuarine water microbial communities from San Francisco Bay, California, United States - C33_13D | ecosystem: Environmental > Aquatic > Marine > Unclassified | place: USA: California... | reverse complement strand
AGTTTTGGCCCAACTTTGAAGAATTCCGTGGTCGCGTCGTTCGGGAGGAGCGAGAGTGGGAAGACGAAACCGGTCGGGAAAGGGACGGCGGCGGCGGCGGCGAGAGCGGGCGTAGGGGAAGACGACGACGGAGAAGGAGAAGAGAGAGAGAGGAGAGAAAGGAGCAATAACAGACTGGCCAGGCCGAAAGAACCGGAAAGAGCGGACGATAGAGCGATGTTAGCGGATCACACGTTCTACGCGGCGACGAATCAACAATCGAACGATCGGTTCGCGAAGATGTTGGCGAGAGCGTTGAACGGAACCAAGTACGTTTTACAGTGTCAAAAATCCGAAGCGAAGAAGAGCGAGATTCCGTCCGCGTGGCAGTTGTTGACGGCGACTATGAGCCGAGCGGACGCGCAGACGCTGTTACCGATATCGCCCGGGCAGTTAAAGAAGAGTATTTTTGGTAAGGTGACCAACGCGAGAGGCGACGGGAGTTCCCGATTGTCCAATCGATTGAACGGGTATCCGAAACCGTTGGATTTCACTCGAGGGTGCGCTGTCGTCGGGAATTCTGGGATTTTGTTAAAACCGCTCGGGCATAATAAGAAACCATTAGGGCCGTTTATCGACGCGCACGGGTTTGTCTTGCGCATGAACATTGCCCCTACCGACGGCGAGTTTACCAAATTGGTCGGGAAAAAGACGTCGGTACGATTGATAAACCATAAATGGGCGCGAGAATTCGACGCGTTCGCGGAGAAACATTCGAACATTTTATCGAGCGATATCGCCTCCTCGAGTTCTCGATCGAGACAAAGTAGCAACGATGCGGCGTACGCGGTTCGAACGCGAGACGTGGAAGTGGCGAAAAAATTCGCCAAAATTGTCGGCGAGAAAAGAGCGCGCGTGTTCAACGCTCGATTCGTCGACATTTCGCGCATCGCGTTGGCGCAAATCCGCGCGTGTAAAGAAATGCGCGACACCGGGAAGATAAAAGTCCACGACACGGCTCCAGCACCTTCGGCCGGTTTCGCTGCCGTCATGGCTTTATCCAAAATCTGCCCTCGATTACGCCTCTTCGGTTTCGACGCCGCTAAAAAATCGAAAGGAAAATCCACCGCCGGTATCGATTACCCGTACCAATATTTCGAAGAATTCGACGCGCAAGGCGTCCTCAACGTCGGCTCTGCCGCGCACGATTTCGATATCGAAGCCGAAGCCTTGACTGGTTTAGAGAGAGAGAGTAACACGAGAATCCAAATCTGCGGCGCGAAAGGCGGGAATACCTGCGACGAGCTCGTTTAATGAAGCGTCGTCGTTCACAAAAGTACCGCGCGTTACTGCGATTGATGTTTTAGAGTGGTTCATTTGTAGAAGAAGTTGTGTATAATAGAAGCGTTAGAATTTAGAACACGCGTTGCACAAACAACTCGTTAAATAGAAATGCGCAAGAGCGCGTACGCGCGCACCAACGTCAGTCCGTTTTCCTCCAAAATCGATTATGGTAATGATGCTCAAAGCGTCGAGAATGACTACGACAAAGAGTCGCACCAATTCTTCAATCATCCATCCAACATCCCGGGGAACGCAAATTCGTTTCTGCACGGCATCGGAGACCCGTCGATCCGGTTCGCCACGAAAGAAGAAAAAGTCCGATTCGATCGAAACACTCGACGCGCTCGAAGAGCTTTAGTTGTCTGCGCGCTGTTTTTATTCCTCTTGGCGTTCAGCCGACCGATATACGGGCCGTACATAGACAGATTTGGGGAAGATGGGGATGCGACTTTAATTGAGGTGGTGAAGGACCACTTGACGAAACGCGCCGAGCGCCACGGATTGAAGAACGTGGGAGGAGGACGTGCGTCGTCGAAACGCAACAACGCGAACAACAGACACAACAACAATAACAACAACAACGGGAATACTAAAGAGGAGAGCACGTTTCACGCGAGATATAGAAGAATAGAGGAAGAAAGAAGGGCGTTGCTGGAAGAACATAAAGACGGGGTGGAGGACGAGATGGATACCGTGCGAAGGTTGGAGGTTTTGGAGGAGAGAGCGAAGAATTTGCTGCGCGAACACGGGAAGAAGCACGGGAGGAAGCGTACTCACGAGAGCAATAGCAAAGGGATGAGTGGTGGTGGTGGTGGTGCCGAGTAGATGTAGAGTTAATGTTGTTAGGCTTTAAATTTATAAATATTCATGTATGTATCACTTTTAGTTCTGAAGAAGCGGCGAGGCTTGAAAGCCAAATCGTTGTCTTCTATCGGTGACGGCTTGTTCCCACAGCGCACGCATCTGCGCTAAAATTCGATTCGCATCCTCGGAGGATTGAAACGGGCACAAAACGGTTGAGCTACGAAAATCGTTGTGGTTCACAAATGTTATGCTTTTATTTTTGCTTTTCGCTCCTTCTTTTACGACGGTTAACAAGGAAGAGGTGAATCCAAAGTCGGGCGTCGTGACTTTATTTTCTTCGCGGAGAGAATCGCATACGCCGACTTGGACGCAGACAGTCTTTTTGTCCAGAGAAGAAGAGATGTAAATAGAGGCGACTTCGTGCCATCGGAGAAAGCGGGTTGCTGTTGGATCTGTTTCGTAACGCTCGATCCAAACCAAGTGCGTGTCGGTTAGACATACGATGGCATCTGAAACATGCGCGAGGGGATAAAAAAGTTCAAACCGGCCGAACGTAAACTGCGTTCTCTCGTTTACAGCAGTCACCGTGGTGAACGACTTTTTAGTCTTCTTGTTTGCATTTTTCATAGTCTTCCTCTCCTTTCTCGTCCCTTTCTTCTTCATCGTATCTTGGTCAACTTTACTCGCTTGTATTTCTTCGACGTACGCAATCTTTTTTGCGGCAACTCTCAGCAAATCAGCACCTGCTGATTGCTCTTCGTCGTACGTTCGAACGATGCCATCGCCACGCAAAGCGAGAGGTTTTCGAGCTCGAGTAGCTTCCAGAGATCCCGTAGATTTCGAAAGTATACCACCTACCGACATAGCTTGAGAAAGTCCACTGAATGCCGTTTCGACTAAACCGACCGCACCTCCTAACGTTGAAGTCACGAGACCAGTAATACCTTTGATGCCGCCAAGCGCCGCTCCTCGCAAACCTTCTTGGCGAAACCCTTGGACTGGTTTGTAAAACACTCCAGCAACTCCGGATAATGCACCACCGACGAGGTTTACGGTACCATCGACATATGTTTGACCAATGTTCTTAACACCCGCGGAAATTGATGTCGTCGCACCCCTTTCTCGAGAAGCGACAATATTTTTCGACGTATCTCCAGAAAGCTCCGCCAGCTTGTCCTGCGCTCTGCGCAAACCTACCGATACGGTACCTGCGTTATCAACAGACGCCAAAATCCTTCCAGACTGTATCGTAAACTGTTTGATAACGTGCGATTTCATTTTCCTCCTCAAATCAGAGAGTTTGAGCGTTGCATTTGTCGGTAAATTGAAAGGAGCAATCGCAATAGGTAATCGGTCTAATCGTAAAAGATTGAGCGTCGCGCACATCATCATTGGCGCGTTCTTCGGGCGAGATGACGGTGCAGACGTGAGCGTTACGAAGGCTCGTATTCCGTCCGATGAAAACGTTCCGACTGAAATGAGATGGTCAATATTTGCCGATACAGTCTTTTGCTTCTTGGCTTTGAACGTAACTTTTTTCCCACCATCCTTCTTCATCCTAGAATCTTTCGACGAGGACATTTCAGAAGCGTCTCCGCCGTCTTCCGCGAAAAGTCTTTCAATACCGATTTCTTCGACATACTCTTTCAACGCCCACAACAAAGGCTCGTGAATGAGAACATTTAAACCACTCGGTGCCCACACCATTCGAACTTCCGGAAAGCGATTAATATCTCTACTTTCTCTCATTGAAAATGAAGCCGCGAATAAGCAGCCTGACGCCGCATCGTTGAACATTGTGACTGGATACAACGCGTTCTCCAACATGTTATCCAGTTGCGCAGAGACGATGGCAAATTTAGCGTACAGACCTCTTCCATTATTGCATTGGTTCCCAAACGAGGCTTCAATACCGTTTACCGTGAATAGACAAAGTTCTCGCCGTGAATCTACGAGTGATATCTGGATGCCATCAAAGATGGCGCCGATGTGAATTTCTCGGGACGTTTTTGTGATATTCTGAATGCGCTGGAAAGCCTTCAAATCTGCTTCGAAATCGTTCATTCTTCCTTTTCCCTTTCGTTTATTACGATTGGCGAGCCTTGACATGAAGTGTCCCTTAATGATTGCCGCGGCGGCATCAGCATCGTTTACACTAAGAACAGCATCTCTAGATTCTCTGTCTAAAACAGTAGGTTGCTTTGCAAAACGTGGCGATCCATCGCTGTTCCGATCTTGGACATCTGGATCTATTTCTACTTTGAACTCCGTTAATCGAAGAGATATGCACTCTTCTGCGCCAGTTTCAGCACCGTCAAAGAAAATGCAAGACAATCGGTAACAAATCTCATACTTTCCAGATGGATCATCGCATATGAATCCTTCTGCCAAAGTGATACTTCCGAGAGCGCCAAATTCTTCTTCGCCGCCGCCAGAAGAAGAACCCCCACCTGATGTTCTAGAATTTACGATACTGGCGTCGCGAAAATCACCAAGCTCCGGAAGTTCAAAATACGATTCTTCGACGTTTTCATCGTTGCTGCACGAGAGTCGCACGACCCGAACAGATTCCCCAACTTTGGGAAGTAAGGATTCATCCGACGACTTCTGGCTTCTCTTCCCAGTGGGTCCCTCCGAGCGACCATTGAAAAAACGTGGGCCGAGCCAATGTGAAGCACTGCGCGGAGGGACCCTCACACCTTCTCCAAAGTTGGATTCATCATATAACGACGGTGAAGCAGTTCTAGTAACGCTGTTATTTGTGCGCATAGACGTAATATTCCCCAATTTCTTCGGTGTCTTCGTCGACGCCATCGCGGGTGCCGTTTGTTTATCCGCAAAATTGTATCGCTTTTGCACATTCGACTCCCCTCTCAGCAAAATTCTTGAGAAATCTGCCCGCACACGAGTGTGATTTTCAATTCTAATGCCACTCTCTGCAGATCGATCGCTCTTAGCGGCTGAACCTATGATGATTTGCGTGGATCCAGCAATCTGAGCCGTTTGCAGTCTTACACGAATTAGTGACGATGACACTTTAGAATCGCCATCTTTTGTCACAGATCGAGGGACCGCAAGAAGTTGTTCTCCAGATTCTTGCAAAAGATCCATGCGAATCTCTGCAGAGAAGGATTCATATGAGTGTGTGTTTTCGTCCCTAGTTCCAGAAGCATCACGAAATATTAAGCGTGCACGTTCGGGTGAGCTTGACCCAGGTAACACCGGCGCCGCTCCAATCGGAATGGTCATTGCAGAGTTATCGTAATGCATTTTCCGTTCATCCTTAAGGTCGTCATCATTCTTTATGTGCATGGCTAACGGTATGTGTGAGATATTGACCAAAATAATTTCAGGAACGACTGATATTCTAACCGTTCGGCTCATCATTTCGTAAGACCACCAATGCTGACTTTGCGATAGAACAGGATGAAAATGTTCAGCCACGATTTTAATTCTGACTTCACCGTATGATTTCGTCCGCAAAGTAACCAAACATGGAGCTTCACCTGGTTTGACTCCTCTATGCACAATACAATGCACGCGTTTATTTGCATCAACATTTTCGAGCTCGTCTACGTCCTCGGCGAGGAATAAAGTATGCACGTGACTGGAAATTTCAGCAACAAATGCTTTCTGAATATTCTTTAACACTCCATCCACGACTCCCACTGTAGCTCGTACGGCAGCATCTACGTTCAGCTTCTGTTCCGCTCTCAAAGATACGTTAATATTTCCGGGATTCACTTCGAATAACTCGCCGGTTGGTTTTTTGACTATGAATTTTCCTACCGCGGTATCCACCACCTCTTCGATCTTCGAAATTTGTATGAGATTTGTTTCATCTTCTGGTTCAGTGCATAATGATACCGGGAAAGGACAAGCGTTATGAACAATTACATCAGCGCGAATATCGACGAACATTGCGCTGATGTTTGATGGTGAGGATTCCTCTTGGACGTAACCTATCGCGTGTTTCACATTTTTCGCGACATCGTCAGCAATGCTCGACACAGGTCTATTGTCAGTGTCTCTTGAGACGACTTTTCCATCTTTCTTCAAAACGCCGGAGTATTTCGACGCAGTTACGAGTAGTTTTGCTTCTAATCTGCGCCCTTGCGCACCTATCTTTTCGCCTACATTTTTCAATACCACACAACCACGGGTGACTCCATCTGCAAATGCTGTAATTGGCATCGGCTCACTCATATTCCATCGTTCGCTTTGCTTTTGAGCACTACTCGCTCTCAAACCGTATGCGCAGCTGATTTCCTGCCTCGGATCAACGCTTTCCGAAATAAATACTTCTTCTCCTGGCTTCATGATGCCATAAACGGAAGCCCTCTTGTCGCAGTAGACGACATACTTTGCCTCGCAAGGGAGCGAGTTCCGCAAGACGAGCGGGACCCGAAGAACAACATGGATATTCCGAGAAAGCGCTCTCTTGTTGTTCTTGTCTCCGCGTTTTTGTCTCTCAAGATATACGAGATAGAATTTATTATCACCTGTGCATATCACGTCGGGGTCACTATGTTCATCGTTATTGTCTCTTGCAATGACCGACTCCCAGCGTTCGCGGAGCGATTCACACAAAATATCACACGTTTCCATACTCTCTGAGCAAATTTCATCGTTTTCATAATGCGTTACGTTTTGAACTCCTTGTTTCTCTGTACTTACGGGTACAAATCGAATCGCACATTGCTCCGTGTTCTCGAAACCTACTGGAAAGCACACATTTCCACCACTTTGTGATACTTCAATAGACCATGAACTCCCTTTTCCCGCTTTAGTATCCTCCATCGTTGCTCGGCGTTCATTCGTGTTTCTTTTGCGGTTCATATTCGGAGTGAAGAACATATTCGTTTGCGAGTTGTACTCATCTCGCTTTTCTCCGCTTTCTCTCGCACTTGAAGCACCTCCTTCGCTCAAAGAGCTACTAGGAAAGACGTTCGTCTCATCATATTCTTCAATGGGAGCAATTTTGCGTCTCCATCGTCTGCGTCGCGTACTCGCAAATCTCCGCTTCCAATTTTTTGCATTTTTGAACTCATTTGGTGGCCACGATGTCACCCAATAAGCATCGTAGGCCCATCCACCCGTGTTACTCACGGTGGAGTTTCCAGGGGGCCTGTCGATTTCCCAATCACCCATCCAATGGTAACCTTCTGGAAGTAACAAACTTTCACCTTCGGGGAAATGATTTGTGGAGTTTGAACCGTCAATATTGAGCGAATACCGAGCAGTAAAGCATGCGTCAAGAATATCACGCGGCGATTTCCAACCAAATGGTGGAAAATGGCGCTCAGATTCCCACACGTATCGATACATCGGGTCGTTTGGATCATATCCTTCTTCAAAAAAACCATTCAAATCGTTTTTCTCTTCCGAAGCCGAGGTAAGATCTTTTGGACTGCGCAACCCAGGCTTTCGTGCGTTGACTTTGGAATTCCCTGCATTATTCTTTAGTTTAACCAGCGTCAGTGAAAAACGTTCCGAAGTTTCGTTTACAAAAGTTGCCTGAGACATTAATACACCCAACCTCGGATCAACCGTAACTTTGTCTTCTCCAACGTCTTGATCTTTCCGCTCGAAGAAATCTGTACCGCTAGCTTTTATCGCCGCATACGGCCCATTCTTCGAAAAGGCAATAAGTGTATCCTCTGGATCAACCTCCTCGGTTTCTTTGTTCTTCAATGCGCTAATATCATTCGTGGATAGCTTTGATATTTTCAAATTAGGCGAGATATCGGTATGTTTCACCCGCATTCGTCCTGAAAGAAAATTTAACTCGAAGTTCTTCGTCAATGCCTGGAATTTGGTAGCTTCTTTTGTTTGAACTTCTAACGGTTCGCCAGAAGGCGCTCGTTTCGAGGTATGACGAATGGTCCAACCACCGGATGCAACAGAACCGGCATTATATATGGTCGGAACCTGTGCTTTTGAATCGCCTTTGCTAGCGTACGTGTTCTTAGTCCCTTGAGGTTTCCAAATCGCGCCAGGACCAATAGTACTCAACTCTCGCGCAAAATCTTCTCTCACGCAACAAAAGCTCTTTTTCGAGGGTTGCTTTTGCTCCTTCGATTTACCGTTATCTGCCGTAACGACACGCCCTAACGCGACGTAACCTTCTGGAGGAATAGGCGCCCAGAAACTTACTGAACTCTTCTTTTCATCCTTCCAAAGAAGTTCGTATCCAATAGGATGCGCGAACGGTGCTCCAGCACGAGGCATTTTCTTCTTAACGTGATCATCGATCACCATACGTGCAAGATATCCGCCTGTATTTGGTGCACTAAATCCAGGAACAACTATGCATCCAAATGGAATCTCAACGATGCTTTCGTCTTCAGTAGAACCATCTATACTTCTTTCACTAGAGTCTATTTTGGCCACAGGAATCCACGCCGAACATTCATACTTCGCTCCCGTGCCTTTCGACCACCACAGAAGCTTGAACTCGTATGTTTTTGTGATATTGCAGTAATTGTCAGAAAACAATAAATTGTCACTCTTTAGTGTTACTGATACACTTTCCGAGTCTTCAATCAAACGTTCATGTTGGTCTCTATTACGTCGTGAGTCTACGTTATCTTCTTGAGTAAAATTCTTCAATTCTTCAAATTCGTCGTCGTCAAACTCTGCAACCGTTCCTTCATAGCTGCTACTTGCATCTGATCTGTCACTGTCGCTATCGTCGTGATCCCTAAAGGCACTCAACGCAGACGATGAAGATAGCATGCGTTTGAATATTATGTTGCATGCTCCTGCATTCTTCGCTGAGTCGATGCGACCATGCCTATTGATGTGTATCGGAACCTTCACACTAATATTGTGGAATATGGATGCTCGGAGCAAAATACGAACCTTCGTGGGAATCCCGTTTTCATCGTGGAGATCAATCCAAACAGGTTTCTCTTCACCAACCAAAAGCGCCAGATTCGATGCGACAAACCCTTCCGCAGAAAAGCGAGCGTTGGCATCCTCTACAAAATCGTGCGTTGAACACGGTCGCTCTAGATCCACTCTCAGGCTAGAATTCTGAAAATCGCGCGATCTCGAAGCCGGATGAGGTACGTCCATAGTAATATAGCCCGATTTAGCGTTGAAGGGGAGAGATACGCGCGATTCATCACCGTTGTTAGCTAATCGCATGCGTACCTTGTTTCTAAAAGAATAATTTTTATTCGAAATGGCCAAAGATCGTAGATGAGTGATGCTTGAGTTTGATTTCAGGACGCATGAAATCCTCGAGTACGTGTCCGGAACACCAGAGGAACGGTTTACATCGTTTCTCATTGATTCCATGGGATCATCGACATCAATGATTTCAACCATCATCTTTGCGGTCAGGGATTCTAGAGGGGGGGCAACTTGGACGTCCGCAGTATTCGTATCCACCACTCTTTGCCTCGCCTGGCTTGTTTCTTTCGCTATACAAAAGTTGACATCAAAGTTGCCATGTGGAGGAACGACTCGAACATCCTCGTCCTTCCCACGTTGCAAACTCTTTCGAGACACTGTATATAACGTACGCCCAGTATCGTTTTTCATACGGATGACTTCATTTTCAACCTCTTGATTAACCGAAGACAAAGTTGCGTGCGTAGTCAAGCCCGTATTAGAGAAGCAGCGAAGAACAGAGTCCCTGGATTTACTGCGTTTTTGCGCATGTTTGATTAACATCCGCTTCTCTTTCCAAGATTCAGAAAGCGCAGAACTTCGATCTGGAAAAAGCTCTTTCGTCGCTACTTCGAGTTCACTCACTACATGAGAAGTAGCTGGAGAAAATCCATCGTTATCGGGGTAGGCAATGGACGATTGGTGATCGAGTTGAATCTCCCCTTCAGCGTCCGTATCAAAATTATCTCTCTTCCTCATGATTTCTTTCTTCGTCTCCAGTGCGATTGAAACCATGTCAAGAGCAAAATCTGTGGTCAAAGTAATACATAATTTTGTAGCTTGTATCGAAGCATAGTTTCCAGTACTGAAGCAACGTTCTCCGTGTTTGATTGGAACAAGATTTGCACCAAATACCCATTGCGGAGATACGAGTGGTTCCCACGCGTACTTGCGCCAATTTAAGTGCGCAGCGCCTAACGATGCATCAATACCAACGGAAGCAACGTCGCCGACTACAACGTTAGTCACGATTTCGGTTCTCATGAGTGATATTGCAAACACTGGAACATTTTGATGCATAATACCAGCGCTCTCTCTGTACGAAGAATCGTCTCCGACGTCCATCGGTGTATCCTCCTTTGCATCTGCATCATTCGCGACAATCCTCTGCGGCGCAGCAACGGTTACGGTTACGAGACCTACCGACGCCGAAATCTTGACAATTGGCTTTGGTTTTTCGTACGCAAAAGAAGTAATCCTGGATCCTTCGTCGGAAAAATCTAAAGATGAGATCGACGGTAGTACAAAAAGCGTGGGACCTTTGTAAATATCATTCGGCATGTCGGCTTTGGATATACAGAAAGTACCAAAACCACCAGGTACACGCCACATGCACATTTCGCTTGTACTAGACTTACCACCATGAATGATAAGAAGTGAAGATTCTTTCGTTAATAACGTGACATCCATAGGTGCTACCGCTCCGCAATGGGTTCTACTCAGACACCGGACCGAATCCAGAGATGGTTTTACATTAGCTGATGAAGTACTCACTAATCCGCAACTGACGTAATCTTCTGATGGAGAAACTGGTCGCCAAAAGGCAGCTTGAAGCTGCTTTTTCGAACTCTGGAAAACCAGTTCGAAATCAATTGGTTTCACACAAACATATTCGAGGTCCTCCACACAACGCGTCATGGATGGATGCGCCACGCCATCGACTACAACATCTCCAAGCGATGCAAAACCAGGCGGAGGCAGCGGTCTGAACCCTGTCAACATCTCCCCAGCGTTCCACACCTTTTCAAATTCTACCGCTGTAACTACGCATAGTTTGATATCCGCGATGTTGCCTTCGTAATCTTCATCTTCTAGAGTTATTGCGTTATCGTGGGCAATTTCTTTCTTTAAGAGACGGCGACGGCGTTTGTTTTCAAGTTTTCGGGCTTGAATGTTCTCCAAGGTTTCAATAGCGAGCCCGAGTGGCGTGCGAATATCAACAAAAGATATAGGTGGGTCTATCAGTGCGTTCGATGCTGATGATTTGCCTGCTGAACTCACCATGTGTATCCCAGTCGGGGAGTCCACAGCCCAAACGTGGACCAGATTGCCACTCCTTGAGTTACCCCAAATATCGCGCTTATGCACAGATTTATCATCATCTACATTCAAAACTTTACTCTGGCCACGACGCTGCGCATTATGTACTTCACTCCTGCGGTCATCAGGTTTATTACTCTCTTCGTCAGACATGGAAAACAATCTTGAAAGTGATCCCGTAGATTCACACAGCAAACTTTCTCTGACGCAACGCACGCAGCTTGGATCTGGCTCTCCGTCTTCTTCATAAGCCGCAATTAAACCAAGCGCCCTGTAACCTTTTCTAGGAACCGGTTGCCAGAGCACCAAATTAGAGCGAGAAGATGCATCAGACTTTTTGGACGGATTTATACGCTTGAATCCACTTGGCGGTGAACAGTAGGTCATCGAGTCGCGAATAGATGTTGCCGATCGTGTAGGCGAATCGGGGCCAAAGTTAGGAACATCTCCCAGTGAGCAGTATCCCATAACTGGCCGCGGACGCCAGAAGGAAAATGATGTGCTCCTTGCGCCCGTCGCTGCAACAGCTAGAGCATTCTCTTGTGGGATTAATTCACCAGTACTGAAGAAATCAGCTGCCGACGCTCCAAAGTCGGCATCGTATCCCGAACCCTCGAATGACGAATAGACAAGTGCAAAATGATTACATGGTAACAACGGCTGCGTTGCTACGATGGAAGAAACGCGTTGCGCCAGTCGAATCACTCGACCTGCTGCGGCTGGGGAAACCTCGACCCCGATGGGCGATATCATGACATCAATGGATGTTTCTCTTCTTGGCGCGGAAGGTTCAAGCGAGTTGTCGCTCCCCTCAGTCTCATTATAGCACTCATCACTGTCTAATGTTGCCGTGATTTTGCAAGGTTCAACTAATGGATTCAACCTCGCACTGTCCGGGAACGAGACACACATGTGCTCAAGTTCAAACGAGCTTTCTACGCTGCTCCCAATAATGTTAATTTTTGAGTGCACGCTGAAAGATGCGCACAACCCTTCATCTGGGTCGCGGGAAGGGAAAACTGCCACATCGATCGAGTGCAACTTCAGAACGCATTTCAAAGCAGATTTCTTTCTCTGTTTATCAACGACTTTTAAAATAGCTTCTTTCTGCACTTCTAAAAGAGCATCGCCTAGTTTATCCTTTCCTTTGAGCCCAATCACTGCCCTAGCTCCTTCGATGCGTTTGTTTGCAGAGATGGAGTAACCCGGCTTATTACGTAATTCTCGGAGCACTGCAACGACGGTTTTAACCCTTCCACGCCAGGAATTCATCAAGTACTTCATCTCTATTTCAGTTAAACGAGAATCGCGGAATTCTTCGACGCCTTGCTCTGAAAATGAATCCCCATCCCCATTTCCGAGAGTACGTTGTCTGCGAACTATTTTCTTTTTCTCGAGCATCATCTCTTGACGACTTAAGAACTGAACTGATTCAGGATCAACGAAATATGAACCTCCTGACGCCATACGAATACACAAGTCAAACGTTTCCTTGTCGGGACACACGATGCGACAATTTTTAATTACTAGTCTATGATTCGGACCAATTATGATGCGAGGCGCGAATTGAAGCTCTCTTTCAGCTAAATGCACAGCTCGATCGCCAGATTTAGAGTTTTTCCCACTGTCGCCCTCTTTCTTCGTTTTATCTTTTTTCGACAGATTGTGTTCCAAGTAAATTGTATCGGAATAATCAAGATTAATGGTTTGTTCGCAACCATCCAGAACATATTCCTGCGCACCACTACTAGAAGTTGGAAAATCCGCTAAGACTCTCCTGGTGCGACTTAATGTCATATTTTCTCTTAATTTGAACACTTTCCTTTCTTCCGTAAACAATATATCTTGTGGGAGTATATTTTCGCCAGCGCCGAGTTTTGGCTGAAAGATTCGCGCAGCTTCCAGTAAGGAATCCACGGATGCTATCACTGCTACGCGACCACACTGACAGCTGACCTCAGATATATCGTTTGTTGTGACTTGTTCCAGGCTCAAGAACATAGACTGTAAATACTCATCTTCCTGCTCTTCAACGATTTGAAGTTCCTCAACGCCTTCCGCAGAGGCTTTTACTTCATTCGAAGAGTTCTTGTCTTGCGTGTTCACAACAGCTTCATCACAAAACCCTGCTCGTATCAGATCAATCTTATAGCCCTTAAATCTGCAATCTCTCGCGTATAAACCCTCTATTCCAACTGCCAATTCACTTCGTAATTCATTTCGTGGATTTGACACGTTTGCAAACGAAATGCCTCGAATTCCAGCCTCAACAACCTGTGAGGCTCTTCCCTTCCCGGCAAAGATGCCAAGTTGAATGTGGTCAATTCGCGCCTGGAAACACTGATGTATCAAAAAATCCTTCTTCGGTAGAGGCGGTGCCAATGGATACTTAGCTGGAGTCAGATAGCAGTAAGCAAATGGGGATTGCGTATAGGTCATCGTCGATGTCTGCGTGTATCCTTTGATAACTGAATTCAAAGTTTCCACATCAGAAGCCGAAATCTCAACTGTGAGAACATCATTTGCCGGCAACTGAACATTTATATCCACGCTCGGAGCGTTTGATAATTGTCTTCGAGCATCTAATCGATTCCAGCAAGTTGCTTTTAAAGCCACCGGGGCGTCGGACCTTTTGATGTGTGGACCAGAGGCACGAAGTAATGCAGATGAACGGTTCTTCTTTGCTTTGAGCGTCGAATCCCCTTTACACGCAACCGATAATCCGTGTATAAAGATGTCAAACTTGGCCCAATGCGCTCGATTTGCATCAATCGTGAATGATGTAGAGACATCAATTCCTTTGAACGACTCGCTCGCATTTTTATCAACAACACCGACGCAGAGAGAAAGCGATGGCGCAATCTCATCTCGAACACTACCCGGTAAAACCACGCGAGAACCCATTACATTAGCCGTAATCTTAACTTTCTTCGTCACGAAGCCAGGACGCGGGAAAACGAATGGTGGCAAGTTTGGTAGAAAGTGTGGCGGCGATAAAGTCTTGAAAATTGGCAACAAGCAATTTGCAATGTTAATGATGCAATTTTGATTTGCAAGCACTCGAAGAGGAGCAACTTTTGCCTCGAGTTCAATATCGATGTCATCCTCATGCTCATGAGGCAGCCATGTTTGACGGCGTATCCACAGAAACGGAATGTTACGAATTTTCTTACGCGCTGATTTCTCCTCCTCCAAGAAAAATGTCAAGAAGTCGCTTGCAGCGTTGTCCTTCGCGATCAGATCGCGATTAGCGTGACCAACAGGTAATGTGGGGTCAGATAGCGTCAAATTATCGCACGAAATTTCCAAATCTTTCGTGCCTTGTTTGCCTCCGCCCCATCCTTGCTTACCAACTGGTTTAGCGCGAATATACAGACGAGAATGGAAATTAGACACCGTCGCCTCTAATATTGGTTGTCGTCGAGTATCAGCAGCCAATACCGATTTCTTCGGATCGTCGTAAAGTTTAGCGACCAACGAATCACCATGAAATGTGAAATTGAGCTTAATCTTGTGTGCGAGTTTACTCGCATCCATTATCTTCACTTTTTGCAGCTTTTGTCTCATACTTTCCCATTCTTCACGGGAAGGTGCAAAGACGGAGTCATCATATCTCGAGGGCCACCCCTTTCCAACTGACACAGGGCTTTTAAAAAGGAACCGGAAGCTGGTGAACGCCGCAATTGGTTCTCTAGCAATGTGTGTTTCGATTGAACTGACAGCCATTCGTAAATCAGCAGCCTGTGTTCCATATTCAGGATGCGAAGGTAAAAACGCCTCGAGGCTGAAACCGACGCAGGACTTCTTCATAGCATCAGTTTTGTACCTGAGATACTTGGTTGAAAGTTCATCTCTTAGAGGTTTTTCTATGAATACCGCATCATGATCCTTGCCAATGCCTTCGATAGTCCAGCAGTCCTTAATTGCAACTCTTCGGAGACCGGCGCCCAATGTCACGCTACCTTTTGTGGCTTCACAACTCAGCGTTAGTCCAGTAATTTTGACATTCGCCAACGGTCGCTCTTGGAAGCAGTCAACGACGTACTTAATCTTTTCATCATCAGCCAGCTGATCAATAAAATAACTTTTCGACATGTCATTGACGTATAAATCAGTCTCATGATTGTGATGTCTCAAAGGAGCAGCTAGGTGAAATCCAAACAAACCCATCGAGAACGTAACGGAAGCTTTCTTCGTTTTATGCTCGTCAACTTTTAGAACTCGCCTGACTTCTTCATGGAACGGCAATAACCTCGCTTCCATGTTCAATCTACTTTTTATAACGTCGCAGATATCTTTCGACCAAAATCTGAAGACAAAACCATTTGGATGTTCGCACATCCTTTCAAAGTTTGACTCGATGGAACGATCCAGTAAAGCGTCGCCAACGATTAAAGTACGGTCATATTCCGAGTATTCTCTGTTTGCATCGTCTTTGTCGTTCATCTTCCTGAGAATCTCGTCGCTATCGGTTGATACATGTAATTTTACTTTTATTGTTTTCCTTTTTTCGTCGATCGAGAGAACACAAACTTCAACTTTTTCTTGAGTGCGCGTCAACGGGTTTCCGGCTCCTCGCGTTCCGGCCAATTTTAGGACTCTCGGTTCTAAGTGATGAACGGAACCTGCTGGTTTATCAACGACAGACAACGTTCCCTCTCGAACAAAGACATCGCACGACTCCCAGTATGGTAATTCTCCAAACAAATCAGCCGGCACGAGTCGTTCGCAGTTGAAAACATCAATATCTCGAGCGAAAATATCATCGGTATCCTTGCGCCCTGACGAAAAAGAAGAAGGTAAACTCGAAGAAAAGGTAATTTTCTTCTCGTCGTCGTCGTCGCCACTCTTTAAGATTTTATCAGATTGCGAAGACGCGATGTCGTTGCGTTGTTTCTTCTGTTCTTTGATTCTCTTTGCCTCATCTGCAACTTTCTTGGCCGATTCCGTGAACTGTGTGGCCACGCGCAAGGCCATGTTTATTCGTTCTGGCGACACAGATAATTGAATAGATGGCAGATTGACGTCAACGACGACCGGGGAATACTTCAACGCCTCTCGAGGAGATAGCACGTAATGTGATGCGAGGATTGTACACTGAACGCGAGATAATAGAGGAGTCTCGACTCTATTACTTTCTCCAGCTTCACTGAGAAGCTGCCACGACTGGTTACAGGTCCATGCAAAATTGTCCGCAAACCCAATAGAACAGTCCAAAAGCTTACCTTCAATCGTTCTCTTTCGCCAACTACTGCGCGCATTCGCATCTTGTTCCTGAACGTGTGCATTCTGGGCGCTTTTAAGTGTTCGCGCTGTAAGAGGACCAAACCTTGCAATTAGGGTTGTTCCTTTCTTCCTCCTATTTTTACGCTGGGATGGAACCGCCAGATGAACTTTTCCGACGAATACTGCTAATCCAATCTTTGGTAAGCTCAAATCACCAGAGGATGAAACTCCAGAACCCGCTTCGATAGATCCGCGTGGAATGACGTCCAGTTCAGGAGTGATTTGCGCAGAAGTATTGAAACGAGATTGCATACAACTACCCTTCATGCGCCTCGTGAAAACGTCGACAATGCGGTCAATTGGTCCGCGAAGAATTGTGATGAACATAGGTGATAAGATCAGAGCACAGTAACCAACTGCCTTTTCTACTTCTGTATTTGAGTCGCATTTCTTGGTGGCGAGTGAAGAACCAGCAATAGTCGCACTATCAGTTTCCAGCGAGATGGATAGCTCGGTATTTTTGTTCGTTATCTTGCGTTTTTTCGAAGCCGCGAAAGATACAGCTTTAGATACAGGACTCCCGCTAAAGCATCTTGGGCGACCATTCGAGATAGTATCTTCTGCATCGTTCAAATCTGCGTTAAATAATTTAGCGAGCATTATTGGGAGCGACATACCCATGCCATGAGTCGAATACGATGAATAATAATCTGTTTCATCTTCACCGAGCGCCAGTAAATCGCCCTCCGGCGCAGAGAAACGAATAGTATCTATAGTCGACCGAACGTCTATCGCATCTTTCACGAAAGATATCCCCATCATTTTTGCTCCTATCACGAAATTATTGATCGACACGCTGAACAATTCAGATTCTTTGATTGGTATTTCAGCAAAAGACGAAAAAGAAGTAGACGAAGACGGTGCTAAGCTATCCGAGAAAGCATCGTCGTGGTCATTGCGCTCGTTCGAAGAAGCGTCGAGAATTTTCATCGAAATTTCTTCAAAAGCGATGCACGTAGCAAACATTGGAATCTTACTCTTCTTCTCAACACTTTGCATCTCGCGCTTCTGGATCTCTGCATATTCTTGTCTCTCTTTAATATCAAAAGTGTCTCCAACTTCATCCCAGTCGATTTGCGACTCATCGTCTGAAATAGCAGCATCGCGATTATCGAACTCGCTCGGAGCGTTTCTCGGCGGACGACTCGGTGTTGCGAAGAGATGTTTGACCGGCGTCGCAGCGTTCTTCTTTCGAATTTGCCTGATTTGTCTCTTCAGATTCTCTTCGTCTTCTTCTGCGCGAATTCGAGCTTCTTCGATTTCGCGCTTTTTGATCGCATCCAATTCATCTCTCTCCTGCTGGTTCTTCCCGATGTTCGTAATGAACCGTTTCGCGGCGCCGAGAGGTTTAAACCCTACATTCTTGATAACTTTTACTCCCACAAGTAAACCTTTACCCGCGACGCCAGCAACACCCTTCACAATCTTCATAGGTATTGGCCCGCCGCCGCGTCGGGCAGCTTCGCGGCGAAACGCGCGTTCGCAGCCTCCATTTTTCCTCCACTCTACGTGTGCGAGCTGTCTAAAAAAAGCAATCATGCGAGCGTTTGGAATCTCACTTTCAAGCTCATCGAGTTTACGTATCTTTCCAAAAGGTTTCTTCATCGGCCAGTTGACGTTTTGCTTCGAAGACGGCGGTGGCGGCGCAGACTTTTGGAGAATCTCGTCTATGTAAACTTTAACATATGCTTTCCTTTGTTCGTGCAGAGTTTTAAGAGCTTTCGAGTCGAGGCTAAAGCCCAATCCGAGTCGTTCTCTCCGTTCTCGAGTTTCCTCTTTGACCGCTTCGCACGCATATTGCCACCAAGATTGAGCGTTTTTATTCGTTCTCCTCGTTTTTGTTCCCGCGGGTGATTTCTCTTCTACTTTTTCTGATCCATCGAAGACTGGAACGCCCGGTCGTAAGTGTTCAAACCGTCTATCGTGCACGCTTTTTTTCAATATTTGCGTCGCCCAATATGCCAAACTTGCGGCACCAGCAGAAACATTCGCGCTGGTTTTTGGAATATTCAGAGTTAACCCGTGCAATGCAGAAGCCGTCCCGGATTCGATGGCTTCCATACCAGCTCGTTCGTACCTTGCAGTTACTACGAATGGCTCGATGATACGATTTCGATTCTTTGACTTTGCGCACGCTTCCATAATCTTGCAAAATCGGATCGGGTCTTCGTGCGGTTTCAAATCTCGGTTCTTGACTTTCTCGAGAAGATGCACAGAGTTCAAATCGCAATACACCACGGCGTTGTTAATTTCGAGTTTTTTACGCAGCGTTTCCTTAAACGCATCGACGATAAATGCTCTCGAATCACCGAGAACATTAGTCGTTTCTAAAGCGATGCTTTCAAGCGAAGCTCCGACGGCAAATTTCGGCATATTCTCGTCTCCTTCTCCTTCGAAGCGAAAGTGTATATTTTTCACAGTGACTACGGCGTTTGCGAGAACAACGTCCAAGAGCGCTCCGAAACCGACCGGTTTCTTCTTCTTACTCTTGCTTTTTTTCCGAGTACTACCTCGATTACCTTCCTTTCTCTTCCTAGTAGATGACATCACATCGGTATCATTTTCTGGAGTTTGCAACGGAGGTTGATATTCTGGCGTCGCGAACATTTCCTCGCGTCGTCTGGTATCCGGCGAAGAGAACAGTCGTCGTTTCGAAGCGTTCGCGGATTCTTCTTCTCCTTCCACGTCGTCCTCGCTCTCATCAAAAGATGAAACAGACGAGACGTCGTCGTTGTCATCGTCGTCATCATCGTCCTCTTCCTCTTCTTCCTCTTCTTTCTCTTCTTTCGTGATATCGCCCCAAAACTTTTGTCTCAACTCCTCCGCGCCCGGCGTCGGATCTCCTCTCAACCAACTCCGTTCCAAACTCTCCGC
>Ga0222716_10001501_pt1 | contig 19512 bp, 20 predicted proteins | sample C33_13DmetaG_FD_165044 | JGI IMG/M metagenome (GOLD analysis project Ga0222716, IMG submission 165044) | Estuarine water microbial communities from San Francisco Bay, California, United States - C33_13D | ecosystem: Environmental > Aquatic > Marine > Unclassified | place: USA: California... | reverse complement strand
ATTTAGTGCTGCAGGAGATCTCAGTTACAATAGTTCTACTGGTGAATTTAGTTATACAGATAGTGATCGATCAGCTTCATCAATTAAAGGATTGTTTAGTGCAGGAACAGGTGTAACATATAATTCTACAACTGGTGCAATATCAATTGGTCAAGATGTAGCAACATCTGCTACTCCGACATTTACTGGATTAACCATTACAGATAAATTCTTTACTTCTGATAGTGGTGCAACAATTGTTGGTAATGGTGAAATTACTGGTAACTTACTTGTACGTGGTACAACTACAACAATTAATTCAGAGACACTTACAGTTAATGATAATATCATTGTACTCAATAACAATGTAACAGGTACACCAACAGAAAATGCTGGTATCGAAGTAGAACGTGGCACATCAGCCAATAAGTCTATTTTATGGAATGAAACTGCAGATAAATGGTACATTGAATCTGATGGTAATGGTAGTCTTGTAACAGGATTATTAGAAGCTGATAGTGCAACTGTCGGTGGTGCTCCAGTACTTACAGATGCTGATACATCATTCATTCGAGGTTTAGTATCAGCTACTGGTTCATTGAGTTATGATAATTCAACTGGTGTAATTAGTTACACAGACTCAGATAGATCTAGATCTCAAATACTCGGTTTAATACAAGCAGGAAGTGGTCTAAATTGGAGTGCAGACAGTGGTCTTATGACACTTACTGGATATGCATATGATCGATATGAATATTTTGTTACTGGTTTAGGTACTACTACATTCCTAGATTCAGATATCGATGGCAAGGTACTTAGCTATAATACACTTGCTACATTTGTAACACTTAACGGTATTATATTAGATCCTTCAGACTACACTGCGTCAAATGGTACAAGTGTTGTACTTGGACAAGCTGCTGATTCTGGTGATACTCTTGCAGTATATGCATTTAATGTTAATGGTGTATCAGATACAGTATCTGCATCAAATGGTGGTACATTCCAAAACAATGTAACTGTACAGGGAAATCTTACTGCTACCTCACTCATAGGTGGTGGTACTGGTATCACAAGTCTAACTGGTCAAGTTGTGATAGATGCTCTACTAACTGTAGATTCAAATGGTTCTGGACTAAATGCTGATACGCTTGATGGACAACAAGGAACATATTATAGGATAAATGTATACGACGCATCCGGCACATTATTGAACTAGGAGATTAAATGACACGTGCTCGTGAAATAGCAGATTTAGCAGGATTAGTAAATGCCGATAGCGCAAGTATTGCATGGGATACTTCTACTTTATATATCGATGCAATCAATAATCGTATTGGTATAGGTACAACAACACCTGCAATATCTCTTGATATAAGTTCTAATACAGACGCATTACACATTCCAAGTGGTACTACACAACAAAGACCTTCTGGCTCAAATGGTATGTTTAGATACAATACTACTGATGCTCAATTTGAAGGTTACGCAGATGGAGCATGGGGAGCAATTGCTGGAAGTGGTGGTGGTAGTTCCGCAATGCAAACAAATCACTTCACTGGCAATGACAGTGCTACTGCATTTACTCTTGGATCGAGTGTATCTTCTGAAGACGATTTAATTGTTTTTATTGAAGGTATCTATCAAAATAAAGCAGACTATATAGCAAGTGGAACAACTCTTACTCTTGATGTTGCTCCTGCTAGTGGAAGAAAAATAGTTGCTCATCATATTCGAGCTGGAATTTCGGGTAGTAATTTAGTACAAAATTCATTTTCAGGTAATGGATCAACAACAGATTTTACTCTTTCACTTAATCCAGTAAGCGAAAATAATACACAAGTTTTTATTGATGGACTATATCAGCAGAAGAATGCATATAGTACATCAGGTACTACACTAAGTTTTAGTGAAGCTCCTCCAAATGGTAGTACAATTGAAGTTATGTTATTTACACAAACAGATATTAATACTGCTACAATTGTACAAGATGCAGATAAAGATACAAAAATACAAGTAGAAGAAAGTTCAGACGAAGATATCATAAGATTCGATACTGCTGGTACTGAGAGAATGGTGATTAATAGTAGCGGTAATGTTGGGATTGGTACGAGTTCACCTGATGTATTTAGTCGTGGCTATTCAGGAACAACTGTCGGCATAAGTTCTGCATCTGGTGAATCTGCTTTCATGATTAATTCTAGCGGAACTAATGTTGCAGCTTTGGAGATTGGTAGAGCAGGAGCTAGAGAAACGCTAATTTATGATACTAGCACAACTACACAAATAGGCTCTGTAACTTCTAAACCTGTTTTGTTTACTACAGGTGGCACAGAACGCTTGAGGATAGACTCATCAGGCAACTTGCTGGTGGGTAAGACTAGTGCTGACGATACAACTGCGGGTGTGCGTGTCAACGGACCTTTTGGTTTTATATCAGCGGTGCGTGATGGTAATTTACCTCTATTGTTAAACCGCTTAACCTCTGATGGGACTATCGTTGACTTCCGCAAAGACGGCACATCAGTTGGAAGTATTGGTACTCAAGGTGGTCGTTTAACAATTGGAGATGGGGATACTGGTCTTAGATTTGCAGATGATTTTGATAATATACAACCATTTAATGTGTCAACTAATGCTATAAGAGACAATGCAATTGACCTAGGAAGTACTGCTGGTAGATTTGACGATATCTTCGCTACTAACGGAACTATCCAAACCTCTGACAGAAATGAAAAACAAGATGAAGCAGACCTATCAGATGCAGAGACTAGAGTCGCTGTTGTTGCTAAAGGTTTGCTGAAGAAGTTCAGATGGAAGTCTGCTGTTGAAGAAAAAGGTGATGAAGCCAGAGTACACTTTGGTATCATCGCTCAAGACTTACAAGATGCTTTTACTGCTGAAGGTTTAGATGCAAGTGATTACGCTATGTTTATCAGTAGCACTTGGACAGATGAAGAAACAGGCGAAGAAAGAACTAGGTTAGGTGTTCGTTACAGTGAACTCCTAGCATTTATTATTGCAGGAATATAGGAGAAATAACATGGCAACATGGACAATAAGTCAAATGGAAAGAAATGCTAGTGATGGTGGTGTAACTGTCGTTCATTGGCGTGTAAGTGCAACAAGTGGTGAGCATAGCGCATCAAACTATGGCACAGTAGGATTTAGTCCTGACGCATCGGCTGATGGCTTCGTAGGCTTTGATAGCTTAGATGAAGCAACAGTCTTAGCATGGGTACATAGACACGAGAGCATTGATAAAGATGCTATTGAAGCAGGGCTACAATCACAACTAGACGAATTAGCAAATCCAACATCTATCGCTGGATTGGCTTGGTAATAAACTTTAACTAGGAGATAAACATGGCAAAAAACGAAAAAAACACCATCACTATCGATAACGTAGAATACAATGTAGACGAGTTATCAAACGAACAAAAAATAATCGTCAATCATTTGTTAGACTTAGACCGCAAGATTGGAAGCTCGCAATTTAATCTTGACCAGCTTCAAGTCGGTAAAAATGCTTTTATGCAATTATTTAAAAATACATTAAACACAGAGGAAAATACAGATGGAGATAATTCTAGCGATAGTTAATTTTGTTCCTGACATTGTAATGGTAGCAAGCATTATTTGCGCTATGACACCTACACCTAAAGATGATGAATTGCTCTCAAAGGCTTATAAAATATTAGAAGCATTAGCTCTTAATATTGGTAAAGCTAAAATGGGCGGTAAGTAAGCTCTACTTACATGGCTTACGTTCCTCTAGATATAAAAGCAGGAATCTATCGTAACGGTACAGACCTTCAATCGATGAATCGTTGGCGGGATGCTAACTTAGTACGATGGACAGATGGCACAATGAGACCTGTCAAGGGATGGCAGGTCAAGAGCCAAACTGCATCTTCTGCCTCTATTCGAGGAATGCTTGCATGGGTAGACAACTCAGATAACCGATACATTGCAGGTGGTTCATACGAAAAACTTTATGTATGGAATCAGGGTGGCGTAAGATACGACATCACACCAACAGGATTTACTGCGGGTCAAGAAGATTCTCCTGTGAGCTCTGGCTTTGGTACAGGATTGTACGGAATTGATTATTACGGTACACCAAGAGTCGATGACTCTAGTCCTGTCCTAGCAACCACATGGGCATTAGACAACTGGGGAGAATACTTAGTCGGATGTACCTTAGATGACGGTAAAATCTATGAATGGCAACTCAACACAGGTGTCGTAGCAGCACAAGTCAGCAACGCTCCTGTTGATAATCGTTCTATTATCGTCACAGAGGAAAGGTTCTTATTTGCTCTCGGAGCAGGTGGCAATCCTAGACTCGTAAAATGGTCAGACAGAGAAGATAACACCACATGGACACCAGCAGCTACTAATGAAGCAGGTGACTTAGAGTTACAAACATCAGGTGAGATTATGTGCGCTACTCGTGTCAGAGGGCAAACGCTTATCCTCACAACGGTAGACGCTCATGCTGCTGTCTATCAAGGACCTCCGTATGTATACGGTATCGAAAAAGTAGGAAACTCTTGCGGTATTGCTTCACAAAAAGCTGTTGCATCAACAGACTTAGGCGCAGTATGGATGGGCAAACGTTCATTCTTTATCTACTCAGGCGGTCAAGTATCAAAACTACCAAGTGATGTCAGTGATTACGTCTTTAGTGATATTAATGAAAACCAAATCAGTAAAGTATGGGCAACCACTAACGCAAGATACGGTGAGGTCTGGTGGTTCTATCCTTCAGGCGCATCTAATGAATGCAATAGATACGTTACCTTTAACTTTATAGAAAACACATGGTCCATTGGTGAACTTGATAGGACATCAGGTGTAGACCATGGCGCATTTAGAACGCCACTATGGGCATCAGCAAGCGATAATCATATTTATGAGCATGAAATTGGTTATAACTATGATTCATTGACACCTTTTGCTGAGTCAGGACCAATTATGATAAGCACAGGAGAAAACGTTGCGTCAGTCGTTCAAATGATACCTGATGAAAGAACTCAGGGCGATGTAACAGCAACATTTAAAACAAGATTTCATCCAAACGATACCGAAAGAGAGTACGGTCCATTTACCATGAGCAATCCTACCAGTTTGCGTTTTACAGGCAGACAACTTCGCATGAAAGTAACAGGTTCAAGATTGCAGGACTGGAGAGTAGGTATTAACAGATTAGATATTATTGCAGGTGGTAGACGTTGAATGAAAAGCCACCTCAGGTCGTTGGTAGTGCATGGGAGACTTGGGCAACCCGTCTCAATAGCTATCTAACACGAGTAAGAAACAAACTACAACATAAAACAGAAAACGAATCGGCTGCCGATGACGGCATACTGTTATGGGATAGAGAAAACAAATACCCAGTCGTTTCTAGGGACGGCGTTTATAAACAAATAATACTTGAGGATGGTCATGCATATTTATCTCGCTCTACTGATGTCACAGCTGCTTCTGCTAACACTGCTTACGCAATACAATACGACACACCAACAAACGCTGTCGGCATATCTCTTGATGGTACGGATGCGACTAAGATTGTATTTGCTGAAGCTGGAGAATATTTACTTAACTATTCGGCTCAGATGTCAACATCGACATCAAGCTCAGTAAACTTTTATTTTTGGGCTAGAATCAATGGAACAGATGTAGCAAAATCAACAATGTTCAATTCATTAAAACAAAATAGCACTACCCTCGTAGTATCAAGAAGTGTTATATTGGAACTAGAAGCTAACGATTACATTCAAGCTATGTGGGCAGTAGACGACACAACAGGAATATTAGATGCAACAGCAGCAACAGCATTCGCACCAGCCTCGCCAGCAACTACATTATCAATCGCACGAATACATGGCTAAAGAGTTTATACGCTGTCAAAAGTGGATTGAAGATGCTTTAAAACATTCTGGTGGTACACACGAAACTATTGATGTATTTCATGCTATACTAGAGGGTAGAATGCAACTGTGGGCAGGAAAAGACGGATGTGCAGTTACTGAACTCTTAGTATACCCACGAAAGAAAGTGTTGCATGTATTTTTAGCTGGTGGAAAGATGGAGCAAATCATCGACTTCCAAAAGGACGCTATAGAATGGGCTAAACAGCAAGGATGCACTGCCATGTCAATCGCTGGCAGGATGGGATGGAAAAAGGTTCTGTCCGAGCATGGCTGGAAGCCTAAATTTTTAACATTAACTAACGAGTTTTAATTATGTCAGGCGGAAAAGGCGGTGAACAAACTACCACAGTAGATGTCCCTCAGTGGGTCGAAGACGCAGCTAGAGCTAACCTTGCAATGGGTGAAAGGGTTGCTGGTATTGGCTATATGCCATACTACGGACCAGATGTAGCAGCATTTAGCCCTATGCAAACAGCTGCTATGCAAAATACAGCAAATTTAGCATCAGCATTTGGAATGCAAGCTCCTGCCGATGTAACAGCAGGTATGCCACAAGCACAACAGTTTGCAGGTGGATTAATGGGATATTCTTCACAACCATTGTTTGCTGAAGCTACACAAAGGCTTATGGAAGAAAGACCACGCCAATACGCTCAATATTCAGGCTTATATCCTAATATTGAACCTTATGGTATTCCATCACAAGAAGTATTATCACCTGTAACGGGTGAAACAACGGCTAGAGGATTTGGCAGTATGACTGACTATAATCCTATTACATATCCAATAGCTCCGCCAAGAAATCCTACTATTGACCAATACGGAACAATTAATTACGACCCAGCAAATAGAGACCCGTCATGGTTTACTGAAGAAGAGTTTGTTCCAAATAATATTTATAATAAAGGAAGGAACGCAAAAAAACCAACCACAACGCCAGCTCCAACAACAGCAGCACAACCTGCTCCATCTTTAACACCAAGAACAGATGCAGAAATTAACGAATTAATTAATCAAGGATTGTCTAAGTATCAACCAACATTACCTGATTTATCAGGTTATGCAAGATTATCAGATATTCCAGCTCCGCAAGCACTTCCAGATGTATCGAAATTTACAACACTAGAAGATGTGAATAGGGCTATTGCAGGTATTCCACCCGCACCAGTATTTGATATTAATCCTTTGCAAGAAAGATTAACTGCATTGGAAAACAGACCTATGCAATCTATACCAGATGTGTCAGGTTTTGCAACACAAGTAGACATCAATAGAGCTATAGCGGGTATTCCACAGCCTGTTATGCCAACAATGGAAGGTCTTGTCACTCAAGAACAATTAAACAGAGCATTGGCAGGTTTGTCAGCTCCAGTATCAATTCCAAACTTAGGCATTGGTGGAATGCCACAATTTAGGTTCTAATTATGGCAGGCTCAACAGGACAACAAGCACAACGGCTTATAAACAACGCTCCTTCTGGACCAAATATGAACATAGCAAGAGAAGCGCCTGTTCAGCAACAAGGGTTAGCTTCGTCTGGTGGTAAAGGTGGTAGCACAACGCAACCAGTGCCGAATGCAAGCGCACCAATGCAACAAGCAACAACACAGCCTGCATTTAATATTCAACAAGCTGTACCACAGGCATTAGGTAGAGCTATGCAAACAACGGCAATGGGAACAGCATATCAGCCACAACAAGTGCAGGGCATTGGATATCAAGCACCAACCATAGGAGCGCCTACATCAATAACACCAACAGGATACCAAGCAGCACAAGCTGGTCAAATAGGACCTGTAACCGCACAGCAAATACAAGCAGGACAATTAGCATCAACTGCTTTAAGTCCTTATGTAAATCCTTACGAATCACAAGTTGTTGGTCAAACTCTATCTGATATAGAAAGAGCAAGGCAAATGCAACAAAACGTACTAGGCGCACAAGCGACACAAGCTAGGGCTTTTGGTGGTTCAAGAGCTGGAGTAGCACAAGCAGAAACCAATAGAGCTTTTGCAGAGCAAGCAGCCAGAACGGCTGGTCAATTAAGACAAGCAGGATTTACACAAGCACAACAAGCAGCGCAACAAGACATTGCATCTCGTATGCAAGCATCTTTAGCTAATCAACAAGCTGCATTGCAAGCAGGAACAACAACTTCTGGATTAAGACAAGCAATTAATTTAGCTAACCAACAGGCACAGCAACAAGCAAGGCAATTTGGAGCAGCTCAAGGTATGACTGCACAACAATTAAATCAATCCGCAGGAATGCAAAGAGCGTTAGCCAACCAAGCTGCATTACAGCAAGCTGGTCAATTTGGAGCTCAACAACAAATGGCAGCTCAACTAGCCAACCAGCAAGCAGGATTAACTGGTTTTGGCGCAAGAATGGGAGCCGCTCAACAACTAGGCAATCTTGCAAACTTAGGCTTTGGAATGGGTCAAACCATTAACCAACAACTAGCACAGCAAGGTATGATGCAACAAGCTCTACAACAAGCAATCATAGATGCAGGAAGACAGCAATACGCTGGATTTACAGGAGCACCAACAACATCATTGCAACAAATGTTAGGAGCGTTTGGCGGTTCACAAACAGGACAACAAACACAAACTGGAACGTTTGACCCTGGTTTATTTAATTACGCTCAATTAGCAGCAAGTATGTTTAAATTTAATAAATAAAAATGGCATTATCAAATCAACAATTACAAGAATTATCTGCTTTAAGATATAAAAGAGACCAACAAACTATTACTTCTGCGGAATCTAATAGATTAAATGAATTAACTAGAATGCAATCTCAAGGTCAGCCATCTGGTCAAGGTCCTTTAAGCAGAGACCAAGCAACTGTTACACAAGATGTTCAGAAATTATTACCAGAAATTGGTACGCAAGCTGAAAATTATTTAGAAGGATTTAGACGAGACCCAATAGCAGGCTTGTTGGGTATTTTATCAGCTCCTTTAAATCCTGCTTTCCCAATTAAAAGCATATCTGATGTTGGTTTGTCTATCTTTGGCAGAAAGCCATTTGAGCAAACAATGCAAGAAGTAGAGCAAGATAGGGCTAGAAGATTTACTGAACAATATCCTTTTCAACAAACTCCAACTGGGGTTACATTTGATGAATCTGGAAATGTAATTAGCTCTTTAAGACCTACTTACACAGGTCCTTCAATGGAGCAAATAGGTCCTCCTAAACCAGAGCCACAAGTTCCAGCAATGATAGAAATGGGTCCTCCTGTTCCAGAAGGAATGGGTCAAACAGCACCAACACAACAATCTTTGTTAGATGTAGGACCACCAGCTCCAACTCCAGAAGAACAAGGACCCCAAACTTTTAGGCAAAGAGCCAAAGGTTTATTATCTACAATAGGTGGCTTAATGGGAGTAGGAGAGCCAGATTTTAGAGATAGGCTTGTTGCTGGTTTAGGTTCATTAACTATTAATCCTAACAATCCATTAACACAACAAGCTATGGCTAATATGCAAGCTAGACGTGACCAACAATTACAACAACAACGTATAGAAGGCTTGATGATGATAGAAGCATTAAAAAATGCTCAAACACAACCTCCTCTAAGCGTTAGTCAGGAAGCATACGAGCAAGATATGGGACAAGCAATGGCTGAATGGGAAGGAGGTAGAGAAGGATTTTATAGCAATGTAGATACTTTAGAGTCAGCAATAGGACAAATGGAAACAAGAGGTGGAATTAGCGGTTTTGTAGAAGGAATAATGCCTGATTGGGCATTACCAGCTTCTGATTATTTGTCTAGTGGCAGAGCTATTCGTGATTCTATTGAAAGAGTTGCCCAAGAAAATCTAAGGTTAATTTTAGGCGCTCAATTTACAGAGAGAGAAGGCACTAGATTGCTTTCTAGGGTATTTAATCCATTTTCTAGAGAAGAAGATAATATTACGAGAGCAAGAGAATTATTAGTTTTATTAAGAAGACAGGCAGCAGAAAAAGATAGACAATTATCGCATTTTAAAGAAGTAAGAAGTTTTGATGGATTTGAAAGCGCTATGGATTTAGAAAATTCTTTTAAATCAGAAATCAATAATTTTGAATCTCAATTTATCGAAAGACCTAATGATATTAGTCAAGAAGATTGGAATGCTATGCCAATAGAAGATAAATTATTATTTGGAACATAAATGGCATTTACCGAAGAACAACAAGCTGCCATAGATAGGGCTAGACAAACACGAATACAAGGAGAAGTTGCTCCTCAAAAGTTGCGTTCATTTACACAAGGATTAACTTTTGGTTTTGGAGACGAAATAGAAGCATATTTAAGAAGTTTGGGTGGTCCACAAGAAGAATATGAATCTATTAGAGACAACATAAGGGGAAAACTTCAAGAATATAGAGAAGCAAATCCTACAGCTTCCATAGGATTAGAAACAATAGGTGCAGTTGCTCCAACAGCTCTTTCATTATTAACTGGTGTAGGAGCAGGAGCAGGAGCTGCAAACATTGGAAGAATGGCTACATTGGGTGGTAGAGTTCCAAGACTTGCTCAAGGAATAACTACAGGCGCAGCTTATGGTGGTTTGTATGGAGCAGGAACGGCAGAAGGTGGAATTTCTGAAAGATTGTCACAAGCTCAAGAATTTGCAGGAACTGGAGCATTATTTGGTGCTGGTGGTCAAGCAGCATTAGGTATAACAAGAGGATTGGCTGCTCCTATAAGAAATGTTTTTTCTAAATCAAAAAATGAAAATGATGTTCAAAAAATTTTAGAGCAAATAGAAAAAGTTAGTGATAATGCTTACGGGCAATTAAATAAATCTAATATAAGAATTAGCCAATCAAGTGCTAGGAATTTTTTAGATGAAGCTCTTGAAGATATGAAACAAAATTTTGGATTTGACCCGAATTTAAGCGGGGTTTCAGCTCAAGCTCAAAGATTAACTCAGCAGTCTATTGATGACTTTGAAAATATTATTGGAGCAAGAACTAAATCTCTTAAAAATTTTGTTGATGAAGAAGTAGAAATATTAAGAAATAATAGTGTTGCTGAATCATTTATTAAAAAAGAATTAGAAAATTTAAATTCTTCTATTTATATAAGCGCAAGAAATCGATTTAACCAATCTCAAAATGTAACACCAAAAGAATTTTCTTTAAGAGATTTAAATGAATTAAATAAAAGATTAGGACAAAGGCTAAGAACTGCAAACAGAGGAAATCTTGGCTTAGATGCTGTTAATATTGAAAGACTAAAAACTGCTATACAAAGAATTATAGACAGTAGCGATGAAGCATCTCCATTATGGTTAAATGCTAGAGGTTTTTGGAATACTAGAAAAAACTTTGAAATGATTTCTGAAGAATTAGATAAAGCTATAAGAAAAGTTCAAGGCTCTGGTTTGGGAACTGATAATGTTTCTATATATAAATCTATGGCTAATTCTATACTTAATAATAAATCAAAAAGAAATTTTTTGAGGGATTCTGATGTTGAGGCATTAGAAGCTATAGTTCGTGGTGGACCAGTAGATAATATATTACAAGCATTAGGAAGATATGCTCCAACAGCAAGTAATACAATGAGAGCCATGACATTAGTAGGAAGTGCTACAAGTAGTGGGGCTACGTTACCCTTTAGCATGTTAGCTTGGATGGCAAGAAACAGCGCAAATAAGAATATTGCTTCTAAAGCGCAAAATTTATTGCAACAGTTTATAGAAGGTGATGAAACTATGGTCCGTGAATTAGGCAATGCTTTTAGACAAGTATCTTCTGCAAGTTCTGTTGGATTATCACCTATAAGCGGTGCTGCTCAACTATCAGGCAGGGCTGCTGGACCATTAATGAGCATAAATCAAGATGAAACCTAAAAAACTACAAGAACAAGAAATAGAAAACATTATCTCTAATGCAGTTGATGATGCTGTAGACTTTCACGAATCTGAAATATCACCAGAGCGTGTTAAAGCACAAAGATACTTTGACGGTGAAGTAGATATTGGTTATGAGCAAGGTCGTTCTAAAGTAGTCTCTACTAAAGTAAGAGATATTATTCGCTCTATTAAGCCTAGTTTAATGCGTATCTTTTTATCAACAGAAAGACCTGTAGAGTATGTTCCTAGAGGTCCTGAAGATTTTGCCAATGCAGAACAAGCTAATAGTTATATGCACTGGAAGTTTCAAGAAATGGGTGGTTATAAAATCATCAATGATGCTTTCCATGATGCGTTAGTTAAAAAGACAGGCATTGTCAAAGTTTATTGGGAAAACTACCAAGAAGCTAAATCTTATACTTTTGAAAACCTTAATGACGATGAGTTTGCTCTTATTGTTAATGAAGACAACATTGAAGTCATTGAGCATAGCGAAACCGTTGAAATAGAAATAGATGAAACAGGCGTAGAAATAGAAAGAAAGAATCACGGTATTAAGATTCTTAAAACAGAAGACAAAGGCAAACTTTGCGTAGAATCTGTACCCCCTGAAGAATTTTTTGTAGACAGAAATGCTAGAAGCATAGATAACTCTTATGTAGTAGCACATAGAACAGAAATGCGTGTTGGTGACTTGGTAGAAATGGGATATGACTTTGAAGAAGTTTACGCTCTATCAGGAATCACAGAATCAGGCACAATGGTAGACGAAGAAGAATACGCAAGACGTGGTTACTTTAAAGACAGAACAGAAGAAAGCCATCAAGACCCATCAATGAAAATGGTTCTCGTAACTGAAGCCTACATGAAGATGGATATCGAAGGTGCTGGCGTACCTATGATGTATAAATTTATCTTGGGTGGCAGTGGTTACAAATTACTAGACTACGAAGTATGTGATGGTATTCCATTTGCTGTCTTTGAATGCGACCCAGAACCTCATGCTTTTTATGGAAGGTCTGTCGCTGATTTAATTATCAATGACCAAGATGCTACTACTTCTATGCTTAGAGGTATTCTTGATAACGTAGCTCTATCTAATAACCCACAACTAGGTGTCGTTGAAGATGTCGTAAACATGGATGACGTACTTAATAACGAAATAGGAGCTATTATCCGTATGCGTCAAGCAGGTGGTATAGAGCCTATTGGTGTACCGTTTATAGCAGGTGCAACACTTCCTGCATTACAGTACATGGATGACATTATTGAAACTAAAACAGGCGTTTCAAGAGCATCATTAGGGTTAGACCCAGATGCACTTAAAAACACCACTGCTACTGCTGTTGCTCAAACGGTATCAGCAGCTGCTGGTCAGGTTGAAGTCATAGCTAGAAACTTTGCAGAAGGTGGCATGAAGCAATTATTTAAACTTATGCTACATGAAATGATTAAAAACGCAGACGATTCAGTATTTATGCGTTTGAACGGTCAATTTGTTCCTATAGACCCTAGAGTATGGAATACCAATATGGATATCTCTGTCAACGTAGGGTTAGGCACAGGTAAAGAAGATATTAAGATGGCTGCTTTAAATCAAGCATTAGGTATGCAAATGCAAGTCTATCAAGGATACGGACCTAACAATGGTCTGGTTACCTTAACTCAAATCAGAAATACGTTAGCTGATATGTTAGCTCTTTCTGGTGTGAGAAATGCAGATAGATACTTTACGCCAATGACTCCTGAAGTAGAGCAATTATTATTACAACAGGCTCAGATGGCACAACAACAAGCTGCTCAAATGCAACAAGACCCAAATCAGGCTTACTTACAAGCTGAGCAGATGAAAGCTCAAGCAAAAGCACAAAGCGATATGATGAAGGCTCAATTAGATGCTCAGAAAGCTGTTGCAGCTGATGATTTAGCTAGAGATAAGATGGACCAAGACCTGATTATCAAAGGCGCAGAGCTACTTGGTAAATACCAGAAAGATGTAGACGTAGCTCGTATCAAAGAAATGCAAAGACAACAAAGAACATTTGGGCAATAAATGGATATTAAACAACGAGCAGCAAATGCACGGTCATTGCTTGCAAACGAAAGTTTTAAGCAAGTATTAGAAGAAATAAAGAATGACCAGATAAAAGTATTCTTAAATACTGGTAGTACAACTGCCGATATTGAAGAAGCGCACTCTGTCGTGAGTGCAATACAGAAAATCGAACATCATCTCCAATCATCTATAAATGACGAGAAGATATTTGATAAGAAAAACAACTAACAAAGGAGTCAGCACCGATGGATATATCGACTGAAAAACCAGAAGAAATAGTAATGGATGGGTCAATAGACTCAGTGGCTAATAGTTTATTAGCAAGTTCTAATTCTGCGCCTGAGGAAGCACAACTTGACGAAGATGCAACCGATGATAACGAAGTAGAGCAACCAGAGGAAGAAGAAGTAGAAGAAGTAGAATCTGATGAAGACGTAACTGACGATGATACGGATGATGCTGATGATGAATCTGGCGAGGATGAAGCGGATACTGAAGATGCCAATTATCAGGAGCTTTTTGCCGTTAAAGTAGACGGACAAGAACAGAAAGTAACCCTAGATGATTTAAAGCGGTCTTATAGTGGGCAGGCTTATATCCAAAAAGGAATGCAAGAAGCTGCGGAGCAAAAGAAAAATGCTGAAACAGTATTTCAGGCACTCCAAAACGAAAGACAACAACTTAACGCTCTTATACAGCAAGCTCAAACAGGTCAAATGTTGCAAGCTCCTGTACCGCCAACTAGGGAATTGTTTAAAAAAGACCCAGTGAAGTACATGGATGAAAAGTTAGCATACGATGAAGCTAAAGCAGAGTATGACAATCAGCAAATGCAGATTGGTCAATTACAGCAGCAGCAGCAATATCAAATGCAACAAGCGCAACATGCGTACTTGCAAGAGGAAATGAAAAAGCTGTCAGAGAAACTTCCTGTAATATCTGACCCTAAAAAAGCAGATACTTTTAAGAAGGAATTGATTGATTACGGGTTACTTGTTGGTTATTCCAATGAAGAACTTAATAACGTAATGGACCATAGAGCGATTTTGGTTTTAGACAAAGCTAGAAAGTATGACGCTTTGCAAGCAAGTAAGCCTAAAGCGCAAGCTAAGGCTAAAAGCGCAAAGCCGATGGTGAAAGCAGGTGCTAAGAAATCCAGAACCGCTGACTCTGTTAAGAAACGCCAAGCTGTTGCCAATCGTATGAGGAATACTGGCAGTATCGATGATGTTGCTAGTTTTTTAATAAGCTAAATATTAACTTTTATGAGGTGATAAAAAATGGGTGTTTCAACAAATACAAATGAAACCTATGACGTTACCACATTAAGGGAAGACCTACAGGATGCTTTGATTAGCATTTCCCCAACGGACACTCCTTTTATGACCGCTATTGGTCAGAAAAATGTGGGTAACACATACTTTGAGTGGGCTACAGTAGACCTCGCTTCAACCGATGGCTCTAACCGAGTAATCGAAGGCGAAGCTGCTCCAGCTAATGACGCTCCAACTAACGCAGTCAGACGTGGTAACTACACACAAATTTCTGACAAAGTAGTTGAAGTATCAGATACAGCAGAAGCAGTAAATGGTGCTGGTGACGCTCAATCGCTTGCTAAGCAAGTTGCTTACAAGCTAAAAGAACTAAAAAGAGATATGGAAACCATGTTGACTGCAAACGTTGCAGCTTCAGCAGGTGCTTCAGGCACAGCTCGTCAAACAGCTGGTCTTCCTGCTTTCTTAACTTCAAACACTGCTGGTGGTTCTGGCTTTGCTGTTGGTACTACTTCAGGCTCAGGTGCTTCTGGTTACCCAGATGCAGCTGCTACTGATGGTACTCAGAGAGACATCACTGAAGTTATCCTAAAAGGCGTTATCGCTGACTGTTGGGATGCTGGTGCTGAACCAACCATTGTGCTTTGTGGTTCTTTCAACAAGCAAGAAATCTCTACCTTTACAGGTAATGCTACTAAATACAAAGATATCAGTGATAAAACATTATCAGCTGCTATCGATGTATATGTGTCAGACTTTGGTGAACTCACCATTGTTCCTTCACGCTTTAGCAGAACAAGAGACGTATTCGTGCTAGACCCTAACTATGCACGAGTTTCTTACTTGAAGACTGCATCACAAAAACCATTAGCTAGAACTGGTCATGCTGAAAGACGCTTGATTTCAGTTGAGTATGGTTTGCAAGTTGATAACGAAGCTGCACACGGCTTTGTTGCAGACTGCACAACTTCTTAATTGAAGTAATGACGAGGGGAGCCTTCGGGTTCCCCTTTTCTAAATAGGAGAATTATGAGCGAAATCAAAGAAACAATGATTGAACAAGATAACAAACTTCATATTGTGAGAACACAAGAAGTGGGTGACATCTTAACAGCTAACAAAAGAGCGCAAGATGATGCGCCTAGTATGCACGGAGACGCTAAATTTAGATTTGTAGGTCGTATCCCTTTTGTGATTGCTGAGCAATGGCAAAAAGAGTGCGGTGCTGGCATTGGAACGCAAGAATTTACTCAGTACGTTAAAAAGAAACTAAAAGATTCTGATTACGCTTATCTTAGAGTTAAAAAGTGGTAAATGAAAGACGATAACACGATATTGAAGATTCAGGTTGGGTACGTATTAGTCATACTGGTACTGATGATGTTCTCATCGTTAGCCTTTGGTCAGGATGATAGCGGTAGCACTACAACTGTTAATACAAATAATTCTACAGATACAACATATACTGGAACATCGGATAACACGAACACAAACACTAATACCAACACGAATACTAATACTTCGACCAGTACATCTACTAATACCAATACTAATAACAATACGTCAACGGTAGACAGCACTTCAGAAAATACTAACTACAATGAGAACATTAACGTCTCAGAGTCAGACAGTACGATTAATCAATACAACGAATCGTCTAGTGAAAACTACAGCGAAAACTATAACGAGAACGTCAACACGAATAATAACAACAGTAACAGTACCAGTAATTCTACTAGCAAACAGTATGTTTATTCACCGCCTTCAAGTGCTATCGCACCGAGTATAGGTTCAAGTTACTCACAAGACCTATGCACAACAGGTGTCTCAGGTGCAGTACAAACACAGGTGATAGGTGTAGCCAGTGGTCGTTCAGTGACTGATGAAAATTGCGAAAGGATTAAATTGTCCAAGACTTTGTTTGATATGGGTATGCGTGTTGCAGCGGTAAGCCTTATGTGCCAAGACGAAAGAGTCTTTAGTGCAATGGAAATGGCTGGAACTCCTTGTCCCTATGAAGGCAGTATTGGTACAGAAGCACAAGCAGGTTGGGAATCAAACCCAGAACGCAGACCAGACTACGAAGATTACTTAGAACGACAACGCCAAGCATTTATGGATAACTGTTTGCTTGAGGAAACTGAGAGACAATGCAGAAGAAACTGGTCGGACTTGCAGGGTTAATACCCTTTTTATTATTAGCTCAAGAACCAGAGATTATTGAGCATAATCTGCCTGATGATGGCTTTGTTCAAATAGATTTACAATTCTCTTTTCCCTACAAAGGTAATCTCTATACCACAACCTTTATGGGTTCTAATGGTGTATTGATGCTTATGGACCCGACAGGTACAGCAGGTGAATGGTCTTACTGCTGTAATGGACAAGAGCTTAGTAGTAGTTATGCTCCTAGCTTTGTCATTATGCCTTTGTGGACTGACCTTATTAATTATAACAATGAAGGTAAGTTCTACACACAGGGTAATAAAGAATGGCAGAAATATATGTGGTACAATATTAGTGAGTACTACTACAATAACTGGCAGAATAAAAATACCTTCGGTACTCAATTAGACTATCTAGGTAATATTAGTTTCTTCTATGAGCAACTAGCTATTACAGGACACCAAGTAACCATTGGTTATACAGGTGACTTAACAGAAGATTCATCAGATTATACCCAGTACTATTACGACTTCGGAATCTCTATAGAAGATGTAGAAGTGGATGAAAACTACGAACTTAAAATCTATCAAGCCTCTGTAGTTAAAGAAGAACCAGAACCTACATTTGAAGAGACTTATGTTGATAACTTTGTGGATAATATGATTGCTGATTCTTATGCGTTTGAAGATTTAACGACATACGATGAAGAGGAAACTATGTTCTTTGAAGAGTCTCAAGAAACATTGATGTTTGATGACCCTATGGAAGATATCTTAATCATGGATGAGGAAATCTACGAGCCTATTGTAGAAGAGCCTATGTATGAAGAGGAAATGATTTATGATGAAATCTTTGAAGAAGAATTACTTGCAGAAGAAATTTATGAGGAAGAGATATTAGATGAGTATTACGAGGAAGCAATACTTGAAGAGGATTTAGTAGAGCAAGAAGTATCTGTACTAAGTTCTGATGTATTAAGTGCAGTTTTATCTGTCCTAAAAACAGATGAGGAGACACTACAGCAACAAGTTGAATCACAAGACATGACTATGAGTTTTGATACGATGATGAACGATGCGATAGCAGTAGGCAGTTTAAGTCAGTTCTTGTCTATGGAATTACCTAATTACAGTCGATTTGAAATCCAGTCTGTAGAAACGCCACAAATGGAAAGGGCTGAAAGTACAGTAGCAAGTATGCCAAGAGCTAATGTAGAGTCCATGTTACAGAACATGAATGAAACCATGCAGGAGTCTGGTGGTTTTGAAGACCAATCCAGCACCATGATATTAATGAATGGAATGTCTAACTTAGGTGATTATTACAACATAGCACTGACAGATAATCCAAACTTTTACAGAGAAAGGATTATTTATCGTATAAATTTGCCTGACGCACGCATGAGTGTGCTTAGAATGAATTATAATAGTAGTCAGATATATGACGAATTAGTAGGACAACAATATGGCAGAAATTGAATATGAAGGCATAAAGTTATCGGGTGGGAAACTACTGATGATTATTCCATTATTATCTGCATTGGGTGGAGCTTTATGGACAGGATTTGAGTTTTATAATCGGCTCATGGTCGCAGAGGAGACGCTCGCAAGCATAGATATTGCTGAAATACAATCTGAAGTAAACAGATTAGACTCAATCTATGAATTAGTACAGACAGACCTATCAAACCAGATAGATAACCTAGAATCCCGTTTAAACAGCGAAATAGACGAAATAAGCCGTCTAATGGCACAGAATAGTACCCTAGTAAGGTCAGTCGAAAATAGTGCCTCAGAGACGCAGAGAGACCTCAGAAACGATGTTTATGCACTAGAACGACAGTTGAATGAGACTGTCAGGGATATCGATGCAGAATTGATTGAGATGCGTGAGTATCTTGACCAAAGAATAGAAGAAATATTAACCAATCCATTAAACAACATTGAATAGAGACGTGAGCATATTTATTACATTGGTCATGCTAACAATCGGCATGGGCTTTATGTTCTCTATATGGTTAACGCTATGAAACGAAACACAGAACACGCACACGAAAGACTGGATAATATAGATAAACATTTATCCACGCATGAGGCAGTCTGTGCGGAAAGATGGAAGGAAACGATACTTAGAATTAAACGATTGGAACTAATATTAATCACTTGCAGTGGTGCAGTGATACTACTACTTGCAGAAATTGCTTTAAATAGTTGATTTTATGATATAATATAAACATATATGTTT
>Ga0222716_10001500_pt1 | contig 19513 bp, 37 predicted proteins | sample C33_13DmetaG_FD_165044 | JGI IMG/M metagenome (GOLD analysis project Ga0222716, IMG submission 165044) | Estuarine water microbial communities from San Francisco Bay, California, United States - C33_13D | ecosystem: Environmental > Aquatic > Marine > Unclassified | place: USA: California... | reverse complement strand
GGGACCTTGCGCTTGCCGATAATTTTGTTTTGAGTGAGTTCGCTTGCAGCGATGGCGCAGATGTAGTGCTGATTCACCCCGCATTGGTAGCACTCTTGCAGACGATTAGGACGCACTTCGGTAAGCCTGTGCATATCCTATCTGCATATAGGACTGCTGACTACAATGAGCTGGTGGGTGGTAGTAAGAACAGTACGCATAAGAAGGGCATGGCCGCCGACATTGTTGTTCGTGGCGTAAGCCTGAAGCGGATAGCAGAGTTTGCCGAGGACCTTGACGTTGGCGGCATAGGCATCTACGAACAGAATAGGTTCATTCATCTTGACGTATGGCGCAGTATGCGTCGGTGGAACGGATAATGGACGAATGGAAAGAGCGGGCCAAGAAACTCTATACAGAGACACAGCTCTCTATCAGGGACATAGCCGAAGCCATTGGCATTCCGAAGTCTACGCTACACGACTTCATATCAAGGAATGACATAAAGAGGGGACAGCCAAAGGTGCTGGTCTTTGACATTGAGACGGCTCCCGGCACTTGCTTCTACTGGCGCAGAAAGACCACCTACATCAACAAGGAGATGGTCATTGAGAAGCCGGGCAAGATCCTTACGTGGGCTGCCAAGTGGCTTGGCGAACAGGATGTGATGTCTGATAGCATACTCGCCTATGGTAATATGCAGGATGACTTCAAGGTGTGCGAGTCACTGTGGCACCTACTTGATGATGCGGATATTGTGATTGCCCATAACGGCGACCGCTTTGACATCAAGATGATGAATGCCCGCTTCCTATCGCACGGACTGCCCCCTACCAGCCCCTACAAGAGCATTGACACGCTGAAGATTGCCCGCAGGTACTTCGGTTTTGACAGCAACAGGCTTGACGAGCTGGGCCAAGACCTTGGCATCGGCAGGAAGATGGAGCATGAGGGCATGAGCCTGTGGATCAGGTGCCTTGACGGGGACCAAAATGCCTTTGACACGATGATCCGCTACAATGAGCAGGATGTCCTTCTATTAGAGGAGCTGTACCTCAAGGTGCGCCCATATGACAAGTCACATCCTAACGTGTCCCTGTACAGTCAGAATGAGCAGGTGAAATGCGTCAAGTGCGGTAGTAACAATGTAGAGGCAGTAGAGAAGCACGTATACAGCAGTGCCACACGCTACCGCTTGTACAAATGCACGGACTGCAATGGCTTCAGCCGAAGCAGGGTGTCAGATAAGACCACAGATCAACGCCGAAATACACTGGCCTCAGCGTAATGTCCACCAATCAACCTTCTGGCGATAGTCATGCTGAAAGATGGTGCGCGTCTCGTGAACGCTCAGTATGGTCGCAGCGGGCTGAGACTGAACCCACCCGAGACTCCACATATTCTCGCTGTTGCGGATCTCAAGACAGGCGGGGAAGGTGCGGGTGCTGTTGTATGAGTTCCTGCGGCTGCCGTCGGGGATGCAACTCTTCGGGCCAGCGTCAACATTGCGGCCCCTTGTGTCATCGTAGGGTGACCAATCGCAGTTGTCCATCATGCGCTTGCTCATGTACTTGCCGCTGCCACACAGGAATTTGTCTATAAAGGTTACCTGTTTCTCCTTTGGGTCAAAGAAGTGGCACCCGCTGATCTCAAGGTAGTCCTCCTTGTAGGAGTCAAGGTGCTTCAGGTATGCAGGTGATAGCAGGGAGTCGCTACCCGTTAGGACCACATCGTCGTCAAAGTTAGCGGCATACTTTAGTGCGTCGTTAAACTTCCTGCCCACCAATACATTGCCATCCTCATCTTGGTGCTGTGCAACCACCTTGTCCTCTACGCCTGACAGGTTCCCATCCTCGTCGGGCGTTTCTACTATAATGGCATCGTAGCCAAGGTCGTCGTAGTACAGGGCTACGCGGCGGGTTAGCTCGTGGCGACCGTAGGCAGGTATGACGATTTTCATGGTATTAGGGGTGTAAACATGGTGTGGTCTACTCGCTCCGCGTCTGGGAAGCGCGTAATAGGTGTAATGGATAGTTCCTCCTTGCATGACACAAGCAGGTCTTGGCGACACGATATAACTGTTGCATTCGGCAATCGTCGTGACGCAGACGCATCCAATGACTTGTTGCGGTGGTTGTCGTACAGGTCACCCTTAATTAGGGACCTGTGTATCAGCCTACCGCATCCTATCGGCTCTAAAAAGCGATCTCCCCTGTATCCCTTCCAGTACCTTGCATCGTTGTTGTTCCAGTCCCACATATACAGGTCGCGGATGCCAACATACTTCATGCCTAAGCGAATAAGGTCACGGTACTGGTCCCATAGGCTCGGCATAAAGAAGGTGTCTGACCCCATAATAAGCACGTAGTCCACGCCATCCTCCAAAGCCATGTTGACGGCTGCGTTGAACTTGGCACCAAGCGGATCATTGGCTATCTCCACGTAGTGATGACCAAGGTTCTGTGCCTCACTGCGTGTCTCCTCACCCTCTGAGCCAGCCACGTACGTACGAAGGCCCAAGCCGCGTTGTGCGGCATGAGCCTCGTGTTCCTTCATGTGCTTTAGAAATGCGTAGCGCATCCGGGGCCTACCCCAGACTGGTACTGCTATCCCGATCTTTGTCATTGCTTTTCTGTATTAGCATCCCCTTGATGAGGATCATGTAGCCGATGATGTCATGTATGGCATCCTCAAAGGATTCGCCCTTTACAAGCAGTTTTCCACTCCTGATAAAGGCTCTTAGACGCTGCATCTTGTCAGAAACCCGTACCATCACCCCTTTGACAGGATCTACGCCCTCCAGTTCCGCAAGGCGAAAGTTGGCAAATGGGTCTGGTGACCCTGCTGTGTAGTCGTGGTTCTTCGCATGGAGAATTTGCTGTATCTCAGCCAGCGTCTCCTCCATCATTGCTTGGTACTCTTTTTTAGTCACGGAATTGATAGTGGTTTAGTATTGACTTCGGAGCCATTGCAAACTCCCTTTCTGCCTGGTAGGTGCGGTCAAACATTTTTTTGTGCTTCCACATCTCATGCGTTGCACCGTGTACTACAATGTAGTGTGTCATAGGAGGGTTTACAATGATGTACTCAACCTCTGGAACATACTTAAAAGCCTTGTACCATTCGTCTACTATCATGTCCTTGTAAGGCCAGCTCCAAGTAAAGTCCGTTCGGCTATGCTTAACCTGGACAATCCTACCGTCCTGCATATGAATGTCCCCGTCGTCAACGTAATCCCATCTGCTTTCGTAGGTTGGTGAGATTACCGTCTCCGGGGCATGGGCCTTGTAGCCCATGCTGAGTATCTCACGCAACACTTTTTGTACAGAAAGCTCACTTCTTTTTATATCGCGTACAAACGCCTTGTGACCTTTCATTCTACGATCACCTCTATTGCATCGGGTTGCAGCTCCTTGATAAGCCTATAATACTCATTAATAACCTCGCTGAACCTGCTGCTATGCTCTTCTGATATATCCATAATATCTCGCATAGAGTTTATTGCATGGATAATCGTTGAGTGATCCCTTCCAAACAACCTTCCTATACTGGTCAGGCTAAGTTTCGTTGACTGCCTTGTCAATAGCATGGCCATATGCCTTGCATCGGTATAGTGACGGAATCTCCTTTGGCCAAGGATGTGCCGCCTTTTTACGCCAGTGACATTTGATACTGCTTGTATAGCCGTCCTGAAACGCACATAGTCATTGATGTATGATTTGCTACTCATCTTCAGCTACCCCCTTGCTAACCTTGAACTCAAGTGGGGCTTCATCCCCAGCTACTACTGCATCGTAATAGTCGGCGTACTTTTGTGCGCCGTACATCATGTAAAGCATCTTTTTGTCCAGCCCCATCTGCCTCAACTCCGCAAGCATATGTCTGCGACTTGAAGTAATGATGCTCTCTATGGTGTCTGCTGACCCCTTCCAATACCAATGATGCTCCGCACCCGAACCGGAGTCCTCCCAGTAGGTCTTTGCTTCCAAGTATGCTTTCTTCATTTCAATGAGGTCTGCATATGCCAATTTGATAGCCCTCTTACAGGCATTGCTGATGTAGACAACTTCATGTGCCTTTAATGTGTCGGTAGACAATTTTTGATCCCTCCTTTTTTAACACGTTTCTGGGCAGTCTTTCCGCCCGGTATTCAGCGATTTTCATATCGCCGTTCTCATCCTTGTACGGCGCAAGATGCACCTCTGGATATTCCCATGCGTTCTTGAGCGTAATGGAGTCACCCTTCCGGGGTCCGTCCACCATCTCTATCGTCAGGCTTCCCATATAGCGTTGCCATTCTTTTTAGGTTGAGCCAGGACTCGTACTCTTGCACTACGTAGACCTTCCTTGGGTGCCCCTTGGCCTTGTCCACGTAGATGGTTACGATGTCAATGTCTCCGGATAGGTAGTCTATGACGTTCGTGATAAACCACTTCGGCACATACTTGTGCATAAACCGCTTACACTGCCAGCGATACCAGCCTATCAGGCCGTCATCAGCGGCGGTAAGACCCATGCTCCTGCCATCGCTTCCCCAGGCACGTTGCGACTCTATGCCCTTTTCAAGGGCTGTGTCAATGACATACTTCTCAGCCTGATTCCCGCGTTGCTTCTGCTTGGTAGCCATAGATTGTATATGCCATTGATAAAATTGCCAGCACGGTTAGCACGTATGCGCCCACAGTCCCAAAGAGGAGCCATGACAGCATCCACACTACGCGAACAAAGGTAACAAAGACGATAGCCAAGATGCCTATGGACAAGAGCATCAGCACCGCCTTGAGGTACATATTAAAGGCGTTCATATCCACCATTGGTATGGTACTCCATGCTACGCAGCCAGTCGCCGCTTTTGTGGTGATGAGCGATGCGTTGCATCATCTCAAGCGTTTTTTCTATCCAGAAATCCTCATTCATCAAGGCAGTCGGCTCGTCGGTCAGCTTGGTCCGATACGGAGCATCCGTCTCAATGTAGAAATGCTCCGCTGTGTGAGCCTCTGCCAGCCATGAGTATAGGCGCATCTGAATGGCGTAGGCGCGGCGGTTGAAGTTAGACCGAATGCCAAGGAAATCAGACGTTGTTTTAAGGTCTGTGACGTAGCCTGGGCGGTAGAAATCCAACAGGCCCTTCCATTGCACTCCAAATGCCTCTGCAACAAACGCAACCTGCTTATCGCTACCCTTGACTATCTCCACGAACTGCGTGTGCTGACGGGCCGCTGAGACGGCTTCTCGCGCACGTTCTGCAAGATCGGCTGATAGTATGCGACGCGGTGTGCCTTCGCCAAGGTTTACCAGCTTGTTCAGGGCTATGTAGTTCTCAAAGGACTCCATGAACTGGGCAACGGCTTTTTCTCCGCTGTTCTTGTAGTGCATGGCGTGTGCTTCTGCCGGGTCTGTGCCGCGCAGGATCTCATCGCACACCTTCTGTTGCAATGCTGTGTTTGGCGTGATGGCAGAGCGTGGAGCCTCTACAAATCGGTTGTCAAACTCTTTTGGCTCCGTGATCATGCAGTCAATCGCAGATCCAAGCAGCATGGCATCCGTCTCTACGTAATCACCTGCTTTTTTCTGCGCCATCCCGTAGGGCTGACCCCGGTCTGCATATAGGGTTCGCAGGTCCGTGCTACTGTACGCATCAATGGCGAAGTACTCTTCTTGACTGATATCAAGCCTTTGTATGTTCTTTAACGGGTTTCCGCCCACGATTTCAGATAGTGTCATTCAAACCTCCTGTTGTTTAAGTCCGCTACGGGACGATATGCGATTACCGTAAGAAGCTCAGGCTTCATTGGGCCAAGATATGAGTGCTGATGCTGTTCATCAAATTTGCTCCACTTTTCCTGATCACGGCACACCACTTTCTCCATCTTTTTGAGATCATATGGCATAGGAACCTCAAAGTCGCTCTTTTTCAAAAGGACGCGCTCAATGTCGCCGTCACTGAGTCCGTAGTACCGCATAAAACCATCAGCCTCCTTTTCCGACATAATGCGGTCTGGAGACAATTTTCCTGCCCGAAGGCCGTTTGCCCGCCTCTTGGCAAAGACAGCGTCCCATTCATCAACGGTCTTGCCTGTGATCCTTTGGCATATGGCCTCTGCCTCTTTTCTAAACTCTTCAAAGTGATTCATCGTCCTCTATGGTTTGCATCGGGTCCATGTCAAGCGCACGGCACCACCGAATATAATCAAGAAAATTGCTTGGAGCAAATCGCCCAGTTTCCCAGTCTTTGACGGAATCGCCACGCTTGCCAATCATTTGTCCCAGTTTTTTTCGGCTGTACCCTTTTGTCAGTCGTTGTAGCCACAGCTTTTCTTTGTAGTCCATTAACCAAGGTACGTCCTCCCGCGTGATCTAACTGGTTGCTGTTGTTGCTGATAGGGTTTCTTCGGCTCTGTGTCTACGCGGTGCCACTCATTCGGGTCATCCAAGTACCGCCCTTGGTTGTACCATGTTGACGGGTGTGGGGTAAACTCCCCTCTTTTCCCGGCAGGGCTGTTAGCAAACTTCCGTGTCCTGTCAAGCAGGTAGGAGAAGTTCTCCTCCCCATGCTCCTCATGCAGACCCTGCAAGGCTACCCTGATCTTATCTATTGCCGCCTTCTTCCCAATCTTCCTTGGATACGCGGCATAGATGGCTTCTAAATGCTCCTTCTTCGGATTGTATACCTTTTTATTCTTATTAGAATCAGAGTCAGAGTCAGAGTCAGAAGGAACTATTGTGTTATTCTCTTGTGACTTCTTTTTCTCTCTGTACCTTTTTTGGCGTTCCCGTGCATCTGAGCGGGTTTTTTCCTCCCTCTCAAGACGGCGTGACACGACTGTTACAATCGCCTCACCCGTAACGGAATCGTTATGCCACTCTACTTCGGCAACTTCGTGCCTTTCCAGTTCTTGTAGGGCTGACTGAACCTCTGCCATATCAAGGTGGCACATCCGTGCGACCTCTCTAACGGTGCCTTCTATCTTGTAGTCAGACAGGTCGTGCATGGTCAGAATCATCTCCAACCATACACCGCGACCTGATGCTGACAGCATAGCGACCTTCGGATCTCTACGCCAGTCCCCCACGAAGAACTTGATCCATGCCAAGTTCTCAGCCATTTTTTTGTACCCCCTCTAAGATGTCATTTGGTGTTGTGTGCATTGCGTTGCACCATTGTACAAGATGCTCATATCGTGGCTCACGATGACCCAGTTCCCAACAGGCAAGCGTAGACTCGCCAACGCCCATAAGGTCTGCCAAGTGACCACGGCTCATGCCATGCTCTTCCCGCATAGCCCTGAGCTTGTCCATTCTCAATGCTTTCATGTCTCCTCCTATTTGCGGTACATATAAATGCCCAGTTGGAACTTCGTCAAGGCTCGGCGCAACGCCATGCTTTCAGCGATGCTCTGATAGTCTCCGTAGTTGTCGGTACTGCTGTCCTCACTACCTGTGCCTTCGCGGTAGATCGCGCCGTCACTTGCATATAGGGTGACACCTACAACCATTTCAAACTTACCGCTAATCTCGTTGTGTCCCGACTTTACAATACGGTAGTCCCAATGACCTTCTGTAACGTGGTTCATAATGCTGACAGCCTCATACCACGGTATGTACGTGATCGTATTGCCCTTCAGGCGCTTGCTTTTTTCGCGTGTGGGCCACGGCTGTGCAAGCTCTTCCTGAATCTGTGCGATTGTCTTTGTGCAACTCATTTGCATACCTCCGATGTTGGTAGTCCGTTAAGATAGTCCATCGTCTCCAAGTAGCCCTGTACGGCTCCGTTTGACTGGCCTATGGTGTACCCTACGTATCCTGCTCCTAACAGCACAGCGGCTGTTACAGCGACGATGACGAGGATTTTTGCTATGGTTGAGAATAACTCAGCAAAAGTCATTTTCTCCGCCTCCATATGCGGCTAAACATATGTTTAACCTTGTCTTTGATGGTTGACTTTTTTTGGTCTACCCAAAAGAACCACTCTGTGAGCGGATCTTCGGGCACTGGGTGCTTGATGCTCATTATGACACCTCCGTGATTATGTAGCCCTTGCCACGGCAATCGCCACAGCGATCACCGCTGTACAGATCCTCACCGGACCCGTTGCAAGCTGGGCATTTTTCTGCGTCATGCTTTACGCCCCATCGGGCTGTGGCTTCGTTGATCTCCTGTTCAATGGTTTTCATGTTCGCACTCCGCACATACTCCGTGCTTGTTTGTTGTTTCTGTTTCTTCGCCACACTCAATGCAGACGTATTCCTCTACGCATATATCGCATAGACCGTTTTCTAACTGGTCATAGCTGTAAACGTGGCACTCGCAGATACGGCAAGGTATGGTTGGTGACGGCGGGGATAGTGGTCCCACGCCATGTGCAGAATATCCTATCATTGTGACACCAATTTTGACGGGTAAAACATTTCATGCACAGGCTGTCCTACGGATGCCTCAAGAGAAAGTACGTCTGAGTACTTCATGTTTATATAAAACTCATGGGACTTTAGGGCCTCTATCATCTCCGCATGGATGTGCGGGTATTTTTCCCGCTCCTCATTGATCCTGTCAAGGCAAGCGGGCTTGATGCGTTCGTATAATGTCATTTTTCCTGCGCCTCCGCGCTGTTGTGTGACGATGCAATACTACGCTATCCGTTTGCACCACGCAAATGTTTTTTCGGTATACCCTGGTCAATTCACGCAATCTGCACATTCACGATTCACAACCCTAAGGGAAAATGATTGTGATGAATTTTACCGCCCGGTTTTTTCGGTGGGGGGTTTTCGGGGCCTTTTTTTCGGGGCCTCTTTTTTCGGGCCTCTTTTTTGGGTGGGGGGTCCAAAATGGGCGATCCCGATTGTTAAGATTCGGTGAATGTGAAGATTTGATGAAGATTGTGTGAAGACCTGGATTCGGTGGCCCGGATTCGCTATAGGCCGGCCTAGCCCGGTTCGGTATCGGTTTCGCTGACTCATACCTGGACTATAGCCGGCCGCAGATTAGGCCTAATATGAAGAAATGATGAAGATGGCACTTGGTGCGAATATTATTTTGCAATATGAAACGGCCTCTGTATTATTGGAACAGTTACTAACGAAACCGGCCGGAAGGCCTGACAAAATGAGACAAGATGATAAATGGTTGTTTGGAGGAATGGGCTTTGTAGTTGTCCTTCTTACTATTGTATTTGGAATCGCAATACATGAGACTCCACGTGAAGCGAAATCCTGGACGGAGAAAGGGAAGATAACGTGTATTGAGTGGAACGACGGAACCGAAACTTGTCGTTTTAGCAAATAACAGTAAAACCGGCCGGAGGGCCTGAAATCATGAAAACGACAACTGTATATATTCTCGCTGTGTCTTGGGCTTTGGTTTGTATCCTTTCGTTCTCAATTGGCCGCTTGACTGCAGAAACCGCTCCCGATTTCGTGGAAGTCTGTACAGACCAGGAACGGATCTTAGTAGAAACGGAGGACGGCCTTGAATTTCGCTATATAAAGGGCGCTTGTCTGGAATGGACGTTGATTGATATCCATTCCGCTGAAATTGCCGACGTTACAACATACAACCGAGTAAACTAAAACCGGCCGGAGGGCCTGAAAAGATGCAAAGTAAACACTCAGAATACCTTTCACGGCTGATCAGCGGCCGTCCGATATATATCAATTGGATCAGCTGTACTAAATCAGAGGCCGCGGCCGTTCGCAAGTTGTGGGCCGAAAAGCTGATTCGGCTTATTAACGTTGATAATACGTCCCACGTGGCAACCTACGAAGTCAATCCAACGGAGGAACGGATCCATGGCTAAGAATATCCTTTCAGTAAATGTAGACGCGAAAACGTCCAAGGGAACGGCCCGCGGATTCCTAACTGGAATCCTATACCTGGCTCCGGCTAAGGAATCCGGCCGGGAGGTATGCCGATACCGTTCCAAGGGATGTACGGCCGCTTGCCTATATACGGCCGGCCGAGGTGGATTCAATTCGGTACAGCAGGCCCGGAAGGCTAAGACGGAACGATTCTTCCGAGAGCGTGATACCTTCATGGCTGACCTGGTCTATTCAATCCAGGCCCTAGAACGTAAAGCGGCCAGGGAAGGCCTCACGCCGGTCGTAAGGCTTAACGGAACGTCCGATATCCCATGGGAACGCGTTCCCGTGAAAGATAGCCGGAAGGGATCAGCTCCGAACGTGTTCCAGCTATTCCCGAACGTGCAGTTTTACGATTACACGAAATATCCTCTGGAGAAGCGTTCCAACCTTCCGCGGAATTACGACCTAACATTCAGTTACGCGGATGGAATGAACCGGGCCGATATAGTCCAGGCCATGGGCCGTTCCCGTGTAGCCGTTGTATTCAATACTCCGAAAGGCCAGGAACTCCCGGCCGAATGGAACGGATTCCCGGTAGTGGATGCCGATACGACGGATCTCCGGTTCCTGGAACCGAAAGGAGTTATTGCCGGCCTCAGGGCTAAGGGAGCGGCCCGGAAGGATCAATCCGGGTTCGTGATTCAACTTCCCGTACTTAACTGACAAATAAAGGAGGAAACCTAAATGAACAACATAGAAGCTTTTGCAATACTGGACGGCCACGAATGGGACGCCGAATCCCTGGCTGATGCGACGGCCGCGTTCCTAAATGCCGGGCTGAAACCTTCAACCGGTACACAGTCACGTAACATTCGGTTCGCGATAGATAACGGCCTGATCCTCCGTTTGAACGGATCGTTCCTGGTAAATCAGGATTCCGTTATAGAGCTGGCCGAATTGATGGAAACGTTCCCGATGGACTGAACCTAAACCCTAAACCCTAAACCTGGCCCGGTTGCTGAAAGGCGGCCGGGCCTTGCTGTATATATACGTTTCTGCATAGGCCTCTCGCGTTCTCTGTACGGCCTTCCAATACCGTTCCTGTGCCTTCCTATAGGTTCGGCCATTGCGTCAATTCTCGGGCATTCCAGGTACGTTCTCGGGCAAGTTACTCCGAGCAACTCTCCAGGCCTGGAAAGGGAATCCATGGAAACGGCCGAAACGATACGGGAAACGGGAAACGGTAGTGCATAGGGTTACACCCGCCTCAAAACCCTAACCACTTTTTCTTCACCGAATCTTCATGGGGGCTGGAGGGGTTAAATGTGCTAGGCGGCCCACCTTACCCCCTCTTCAAATGCGTGTGGTATTTTGGAGGTCGTTTTTGGACTGGCTCAATTGTAGGGAGTAGCCTGTCTTAAACATATCACACCCTTGGTGGAGGAGCCTTGAGAGATAGCCAGAGATAGAGGAGAGAAAGAGGAAGAGACAGATGCCCCCCTTCCTTGTGATTCAATAGAGAGAAAAATTGCCGCTGACTGATCGTGTTGCCTGGGGGACACCGGAACCACAAAGGGATGCACAGCCTGTTGCTGTGAGCAACGCTCTTATCAGGGGACTTGCTTTATCCGGTCCAACAGCTTGTCTCAGACTGAAGTTTAGCGGGTATCTCGCACAACCCTATCACACCCTCGGAGCCAGTCGCCCGTCGGTAGAAGCAATATACCTTGACCCTAAGTTGGGTGCAATAAAATCAGAAAATAAATTTGGCTTCTTTGTTTGCTTATTGTTTACGATCCATTACGAACCGCACCACATCGGGGTCAATGGCCAGTTCAATGTCTCGGGCTGCGTGTTCATACGTAGCATTCCAAAGATAAAGCACCTCCATTGCTTCTTTGGCCATTGATAGCACTTGAAGCCAAGAGTCTGCGCTGGACTTCATGTCCATCTTTGCCGACCAAGACCCGTGCGTAATAGCAGCCTCCGTGATAGCGGTTAGTCTGTCTGACAGCTCACAAAAATCCTCGTTGTTTAATTTCACTTCCATTGTTTACCTCGCTTTTTGTATAAACAGAAAAGGCCAGCTCCCACAGCCAGCCTTTCCTAACCCTATGTTAACACCCCCATCAGACGGACGGGGCTTACTAACTGCCCATCTCGCCTGTGTGGTGGTTTTGTTTAGGTAAGAACAGGCAAGGTTTAGACTGCCTTACTCAGTTGTGGATGCGCCCGGAGTTGAACCGGAGTTCCAGTAGCTTCCTAAAGGCTTTACTACTGGTCTAAACCACTTCGCACCCTAAAAGGGTGGCGGGACATACAGCCAAGGGGAAACTCACAAAAACCTTGCACTATATGCCCCGCCTTGGGGCGGAGGCGACCCCTTAGAATGGTAGAGCGTCGTCTACAACCTCGCGGGACGGTTTTGCGACTGGTGGGGAGCCAGCAGAGCCGTCACCGGAGTCAGAGCCTGAGAGAATGGTCATCTCCCGTGCCTTGATCTCCGTTGTATACTTTGTGATCCCGTCTTTCTCATACGAACGAGTTTGAAGCGATCCCTCAACGTATACCTGTGATCCTTTTTTAAGGTACGCCCCGCAGATTTCGGCCAGTTTGCCCCAAGCGACAACACTGTGCCACTCAGTTTTCTCTACGAGAGTCCCTGTGGAGTCTTTGTACGACTCATTGGTTGCAACACGGAAGTTGCAGACAGTTGAATTGCCCGCTTCGCGTGTCTCCGGGTCTGCACCCAGATTTCCAACGATAATCGCTTTGTTTACTCCTCTTGCCATAGTACTTACCTCTTTACACGTAAAAACGCCGTGCGGAATTGCACGACAGGGGCAATATAACGTCACCTGTTATACTACGCAACTTTATTTCTGAATTTTATTGCGCCGTATTTCTGTGAAGATTAGATTAAGGCCAGTAAGGTGTATCTATGGATCGGGATGCCAGAAAGACACGAATTAAAGACATACGATCAGTTTACAGACAAGGAAGCCAAGCTGGTGGACTTGTATACTGATCCAGAGAGTAAAACCTATCGGAACAAGGTCCGCTCCTACGAAGCCGCTGGCTACTACTGCGCTAAGGTGCCAGAGGGTCAGGAGGATGACGGAAGGGCGTACCGGGCGATGAAGGTTAAGGCTCACAAGCTGTTTAAGAAGGAACACATCTGGGCAGAAGTGGAGCGGAGGCTGATAGATCAGTCAGATGCCCTGAAGATGCCGATGGAAGAGGTGATCGCCAAGTTTTCGGCGATTGCTGATGTGGACCTGATGAAATACCTGCGGGAGGTGCCTGTCGCCTGTCCTCATTGCGAGGGCGAACTGCATTTGGGCATTGAATACGTATTTGATGTCAAGCAGATGCAGAAAGAGGGCTACGGCTCACTCCTAAAGAAGATGAGGCCGACAAAATACGGGACGGAGTTTGACTTCTACCCGGCAGATGATGCCTTAGACCGCCTAATGAAGCATTACGGTGGTTACAGGCAGTCCAGCGTAGGCGAGGAGTTGTCTGCGTTTGACGAACTGATCATCGCGGCCCGCAAAACATAGTTCTTTGATTTAATGCCAACTCCCGATGACATTAAGGCCCTTGCCGAGAAGTGCGAGGACCCGGTATGGTTTGCTGAAAACGTATTGGGTGAGACAACGTGGTCAAAGCAGCGTGAGCTGCTACGTGCCGTCAGAGATAATGACCAAGTTGCCATCCGCTCCGGGCATAAGACTTCTAAGTCACGGTCCTTTATGGTATTGGCCCTGTGGTGGGCCTTCAAATGGCACCTCTTGGGGGAGGATGCGCGTGTTGCCCTATCTGCGGCATCCTTCAATCAGGTGAAGGACATTGCGTGGCGTGAGATCCGCGCAGCATACAAGCGAACCCCGATCCTCCAGCAGGTATGTATAAAACCGCCTTCGCTTGATCCCGCCACGGGCCTAACATTCACCAGCGGCAACCAAATCTTTGGCTTCTCTGCAAAGGAGGCTGAGAATGCTGCTGGTATCTCCTCACCCCATGTGATGTACCTGCTTGACGAAGCCTCGGGCATACAGGATGCCGTGTTTTCCGCCATGGAAGGAAACATGGCTGGTGGTGCCAAGATGGTAATGGCTTCGCAGGGCACGAAGATGAGTGGACACTTCTTTGACTCTTTCAATAAGTACAGAGCGTCGTGGCACTGCATAAAGATCAGCAGCTGGGACAGCCCCAATGTGACGGGCGAAGTACAGATCCCAGGTCTTGCCACGAAGAAGTGGTGCCAGCAGAAGAAGGACCAATGGGGCGAGGACAGCCCGCTGTACCGCGTTCGTGTAATGGGGGACTTCCCCGGCCACGGCGACAATACGGTATACGGGCTTGAAACTATTGAGTTTGCCAAGGATCGCTGGCCCACAGTGTCCCGCGAGGGTGCATTGCGTCTTGGCGTAGACGTTGCCCGCTTTGGCGACGACGAAACCGTCATTTTTCCTGTTCGCGGCCACTGGGCCATGGAGCCTGTTGTCCTGCAAGGATCTGATGGGGTGCAGGTAGCCAGCAAGATTGTAGACACCGTTCGTCGGCTTCGCCGCGACACAGACAGAGAGATAGAGGTAAAGATAGATGAGATCGGACTCGGAGCTTCTCCAGTGGATGCCCTCTCACACATGGACTTGGCACAGCAGCTTGGAATTAGAGTGCGTCCTATTCACCTCCAATCTCCCGCAACTGATTCCGACAACTATGCAGATGCTGGAAGTGAGATGGCATTTGGTTTAGCCGACTGGCTAAAGGCTGGCGGTGCCGTGCCTGACGACAGTATGCTGGTAGAGGAGTTGGCATCAACAACATACACAATGGATACGAAGGGTCGCCGCAAGGTGGCCGACAAGAAGAAACTGAAAACGCTGATTAGGAGAAGCCCTGACCGCAGAAACGCTTTGGAGCTGGCGATCTACGATCCCAAGCCCAAGGCAAGCGCAGGGGCTTCTTTCATAAACATTATTTGATATGTCCAATCTTTGGGTAGACAACAAGCATCCAGATTACGATGTGGAGGCTTATCAGCGGCAGTTCGCAAGGGATCAATTTACGGGCGACGCTCTACTGGTATCGCAGATAGAGTCAAGCAGAATGGCAGACCCTGCGTCGGGGGCAGGGAAGGAGCGTACGCTCTCACCATTCATGGATATTAGCGGCATCAGGGGGCGCAAGCGTCTCTCTGAGGTCACAGTAGACTTTGACAGGCAGGACCGCATCCGTGGTCCGCAGAACGGCACGTACCTGCGTCGTCGCGCCTTGGGAGAGTCTGCCGATGCCTTCCGTGAGAGGGCCTTCATTACCCGTTTCCCGGCACATATGTCTACGCTGATAGAAGCGTATGTCGGCGGGATCAAGGCCGTTGAGAGCGAAGCCACGCGCTCCTACGGGGAGCCTTTGGGCGACCCTGCTGACACCGACAGTGTTTTCTTCCGTATGTGGCACGACATTGACGGCACGGGAAGGAACTGGGGTGCCGCTACGACGCGGATGATGACCAACCTCATTGTAGATGACGTTTTTTGGTCATTTACGGAATTGGGCAGCGCAGAGCATCCAAGGACGCACATTATTGATCCGCAGCGCGTAGTGGACTGGCACGACGAGGATGGCATTCCGGTCTGGCTACTCCTTGAGGAGACGCGCATGGTCCGCCCTGACCTGCATAAGAAGGCAGAGATGGTGCGGATGTACACAGAGTACGATGTCAACGGCTTCCGCCGCTGGCGCGTCGTAGAAGGTGACGATCAGAAAGAGGGCCGCTCTTTGGTGCTTGATGCACAGGAGGAGTGGGCATTTCCATTTTGGTCTACGCCAGACCGACTGCGTAAGCGCATTCCCTTCACCCGTATGCGTCTATCTGACGTTATGGGTCGCTACGTGGGCTACCAGATGGCTCTGGACCACAATATGCTGTACAACCTGCTCTCCGATGCACGTTGGAACTTCCGCGTCATCAACCATCCGCGCCTCAAGCTGCGCGAGGGCGATGAGCAGAAGTTTGACAAAGCCTTGGCGAAGATTGCTGAGGGTGCCAACGGCCTCTTGGGTGACTGGGAGTTTATCAGCCCCGATGCCAACAACGGTGCTACGGCATATAAGGTGTTCAGCGACGAGGTACGCCAGTACTACGTCACGAACCACCAGCGGATGAATGGCAGCAACATTGAACGCAGTGCTACGGAGATTGCCTACAACGAGGCTACGGGCCGCACATCGTTTCTGTCTATCCTGACAGACCTTGTGGACGAGTGCGAGAACGACTGGATGTTCCTGTCATCGCAGCTCATGGCTCCTGAGCGTCCTGAAGAATGGCTCAATGCCCGCGTAGAGCGCAGCCGCTCTTTCCGCCCGATTGATATTCAGAGCCTTGCCCAGTCACAGTCTAACAGCCTTGCTGCTCTTGGCAACCTGTTTGACGCGGAGACGGCTTTGGAGATTGCACGGCATGGGGTCACTGACGATGTAATCCGCCGCGTCCGCGAGGCGGGAACCGACCAAATTGTAACTGAAGAACTGTAATGGACCAAATCACTGCTATCAGCAGCGCGATAAAGGCCGCTGTGGGTGTGTTTGTCCTTGCGATCACGGGCATCGGCATTTTGATCTACACGATTGCCAGCGTCTACTCGCTTCCTGAGCGCGTAGAGGTTGTAGAGGAGCGTGTAGATACGATGTCTGGCAAGATTGACCGCATGGACTGCATCATGGTGGCCGAGGCAATGGACGAACCAATCCGTCAGTGCCTATGAAACGCGGGAAAGCAGAGAAGTGGACTGAGGCTGACCTTGACAGGCTTGTTCAGATCAGTGAGAAAGACATCCAACGTGCTGCTGTGATGTGGCGCACCAATGCGCCAGAGGTAGCAATGGACCTACTTGACGCAAAGGCAAAAGACCTTGGGTGAAGAAAGCAAATATACCTGGGACGAGGTTGCTGGTCGGTACATAGATGAGGATGGCAACGTCGTATCCTTTGAAGAGGTGCGTCTTTGGCTGGACGAGGTGCTTGACCGCAACGACCTAAAGATGGCGCAGACGGCATTGCTGCTGCTTAGTGGCGGCATCAACGTGCAGCAGTGGCAAGAGCAGATGCGGGCCTCACTAAAGGATGTACACCTTATCAGTGGTGCCTTGGCTCGTGGCGGATGGGAGCATATGTCTCAAGCAGACTTTGGCCGCGTTGGAAACCAGCTGCAGTTCCAGTATGAGCGGCTTGCACGGTTTGCCACGCAGATAGAGCGTGGCTTGCCGCTTGATGGTCGCTTTCGCAGGAGAGTGCAACTATATGCACAGAGTGGTAGAGTTTCTTACACCGCTGCTCTTCGTCAGGAGATGGCACTGCGTGGCTATACAGAGGAGAAAAGCGTTCTTGCCAAAGCGGACCACTGCTCAGAGTGCGTCGCAGAGGCAAACAAGGGGTGGGTGCCCATTGGCACCTTGGTAAACATCGGCGAGAGGATCTGCAAAAGCAACTGTCGCTGTCACTTGGAATTTAGAGAGGGATAATGGCTACCTACGGATACAAGCGCGAGGACGGCACCTACTTTGAGGTGGAGCAGTCCATGAAAGAATACGTTGCCCTGAAGGAATGCCCTGAAACGGGTCAGCCCTGCCACCGTGTCTATGAGCCGCCTACGGTAGAGTTTTTGGGCGCAGGATGGCCTGGGTATGAGTACAGCGACAAGTACACCACGCTCGGTGAGGACAAGAATGGCAACCTCGTGATTAAGTCTTAACTATTTTTTCAAATTTTATTGCGTTGTACTTAGCCTTCTAAGTATCTTCACACAAATTGGTCTACCCGCGTGGACCAGCCTCCCCGGAAGGGCAGAAAACGCGGTGATGCTTTCCGAGTAACGCGCTACCGATGGCGCACAAACAAGTAATCGTGATGTCTGAGGGTTATTACGTCAAAGATGGCGATGATTACGCACCGCTATCCGACGATAAAGTCGTTCTTTCTAAATCTGAACTTGAAACCACCTACGTTCCAAAGGAGCGTTTTGGGCAGTCCATCCAAGACGAGATCCAACGTCGTTTCTCCAACCATGTGCATAAGGACAAGGCACATGAGGATGAAACCGTTATCGCTAGGGTGCTTGAGTCACACGGCGGCCAGAGCGTAGATCAAGACAAACTGCGATCCCAATGGGAATCGGCGCACCTTAAACCGCTTGGCGAGAAGCTGACGCAGGTAGAGGAACGCGCACAGCGTCTTGAGGAAAGAGTAAAGTTCCGTGAGCTTGGCCCCGTGCTTGAGGAAGCAGGGTTTGACAAATCGTTTGTCACCCGCCCTGAAGCTGGTAAGCCGTCCCCTGCGGAAGTCTACTTTGGTGACAAGTTTGGCCTTGACGACAATGGCTCTCTAACTGTCAATGGAACCTCAACTTCCCCGCAAGCCTTCGCCTCAGAGCTGGCATCCAATGATGCCTACAAAATCTATCTGAAGCAGGAGGCGCGTAATGCAAGTACAGCGGGTAGGCCGGGACAGGACAACTCATCTGCTGCACCAAAGCAAGGGCTTCGCCAACGCGACATGAATGGCCCAGAGGCGGCGGAGTACATGAATAAGCATGGTATTTATAAGTCCAAGGATGGCGGAATACCGTTTTACAACCTCCCAAAATAATAGGAAACAATGGCTATCGGAAAAGCATCGGATTTCGTTGTACGCAACGAACTCTTTGAAACACTCTTTGTAGAGACGCTGGCACAGAACGTAGACATCCTCAACCAGGATGGAAACGGCGTTATCCAGCTCGTAACCAACGAACGCGAAGGCGACTACGACAAGACTCGCTTCTTTGACCGTCCTTCTGGCGGTGTATCGCGTCGTGACACCACTGATACTTCCACCTCGCTCACGCCTTCGGCTCTGACGCAGGACGAAGTAATCGGTGTAAAACTGAACCGCAAGTACGGTCCTTACCAGCAGACGCGTGATGCGTTCAAGAAAATCGGCGGTACGCCCGAGGATCTGACGCTGATCTTGGCTCCTAACATGGCAGAAGAAGCCATGAAAGGCATGGTCAACGACGCTGTTGCTGCCCTCGTCGCTGCTCTTCGCAACAATAGCGGTGTTGTCTACGACTACGCTGCTACGGGTGCGAACGCTACGATTGACCACACGGCTCTGATCCGTGGTCGCGCACTCTTCGGAGATGCCTTTGGTCGCATTCGTGGCTGGGGTATGAACGGTGCCGCCTTCCACAAACTGGTTGAAGCACAGCTCTCCGTTGCCTCTGGCAATGTTGGTGACTTCGCAGTGTACGAAGGACAGGCTGGTACGCTTGGCCTCCCGGCTTTCGTCTCGGATGCTCCTGCATTCGCTACGTCTGGAACGCCCGGTGAGTATCACGTTCTTGGCCTCGTGCCTAACGCTGCCGTCCTGACGGTATCGGAAGCACCGTACATGGCTACCGACGAAACGATCCTCAAAGAAAACATCCTCTACGCCTTCCAAGGTGAGTATGCTTTCAACATGGAGATCAAGGGCTACCAGTGGGATACCTCCAACGGTGGTACCAACCCGACCGCAGCAGCAATCGCAACTGGTTCCAACTGGGACAAAGTTGTTGCTAACGACAAGGACACTGCTGGCATCGTCATTGACGTAGACCAGTCCTAATCCAATGGTGACGGAGCGGGGGGCCTTCGGGCCTCCCGCACCTGATCCTTAAAACTGTACTGACATGGGTTCTTGGGCCG
>Ga0222716_10001497_pt1 | contig 19527 bp, 30 predicted proteins | sample C33_13DmetaG_FD_165044 | JGI IMG/M metagenome (GOLD analysis project Ga0222716, IMG submission 165044) | Estuarine water microbial communities from San Francisco Bay, California, United States - C33_13D | ecosystem: Environmental > Aquatic > Marine > Unclassified | place: USA: California... | reverse complement strand
TTAAATTGCCACTTGTTTGTTTCGCTATCTTGCCAGCCGGTGCGTAGCTCAGTCGTGTCCAGGACAAGCCCCTGGGAGACATCTACAACCTCTTTGGGTTGGCCTGACAGGTTGGTGTAAAACACCTGGCTGTGATTAAAGTTTACGCCTGGCTTTTGAGCCCAACCAAAGTAGAGGTCAGTGCCGGAGCCAGAGTTGTTTCCCATATCGATAATCATTTCTTTGATCCTTTCTTACTCGAATGTTTCTGGGGAAGCTTGATAGACGGCAGAAAAAACGTCTGCCTTCATATCCATGCGAAATGACTTCCGGCATTGGACAGTCGTGACGCCTTTGTCATAATTCACGAAAGTAAAGTACGACCGCATGAAAAGCTCATTTTCTAGAGATCGGCCATTTTTGCTTAAATTCATTTCTGGCTGCGAAAGTTGCATATACAGCTTAGAAAAGAGAGGTGGCCACTCAGTGATCTCCTCTGTCATCAAAACGCGCATTAATTCGACTGCATCGAATTCTTCAATTTTGCCCGCTAAGACAGCTGCCGCCGCCGCTGCTCTAAAATTTGATTTGCGCCACATGCTGTTGTTGCATTTTATTTCATTAATGCTGGTCAAAAAACTTCCCAGGCGACCATTTAAAAATGGCTGCAAGTCTTCAACTTCTACGTTTCTGATGTTCATTGCCGCGCGAAGTAAAAAACTTATTGGGTTAACAACCAATCGGGCGGTCCTTGTTGTGTCTGACAACGTGCGCCCTGCACCAATATCTATGACGTTGTAAATTTCGTCGTATTTTTCATCAGGAATAACAGCGAATGTAACTTCTATTGGCTTATCGGCAGCTACAACGCCTAGACATCTATGCTGGCCATCACCCAGCTTTCCAGACTTTGTGACAATGACCGGAACGGGCGAAAGAACCCATCTATTTTTTTCAATTTGGCGCTTATATCGCTTTACCAGATGCTTTTTAATAGGACGATTTGATCCATTGTTTGCGAGCAAGCTGCGCGCTTTTTCAACGGTTAGTGTTTCCACATATTCTTCAAACATTTTTTCTTCCTCTGTTTTAAGTTCCGAATAATTCGGATCGGGTTTGTTCCGCGCCGTTCCAGTAAAAACTGTCAGGATTGTGCGGAACGATGGACAGCGCGTGCTCAACACTTTCGCATGTCAGCAAAAAGTCATTGAGGCGCTGGATCTGGACTTTGGCGGTCTTTAAAATTGTGGTGGGATCGCCATCTTCCAGGAACAAGAACTTCTTAGGCGTAACGTACAAAAACTTTACGACCTGGTTGCCGCGTGCGAGCGCATATATGGCGCGCTGTAACTGATGCTCCGCGCTCATCACGCTGGGCATGCGGCCGGTGGTTTTTAAATCGATGACCAGGCCATGCTGGGCATAGACAAGATCAAGATATCCAATCACCTCGATCGCAGAGCCATCGGCAAGGCGTGTCGCAATTGAGATTTTATCCTGGCCGAAAGATCCGGCTTTCGCCTGGTCAAAGTCAGGCTTGCCATATTCTTGCAGAGCCTCGACGCTCAGCCGCACTGATGGATCTATCGTCGCGCGCTCTTTGGTCGATTTGATGTCACCGATTGGGTACTGCTTATCAAAGCGCGCGTGACCTAGTTCAATGGCTTGCTCAACCGTGACGTTAGTTGCCAGCGCGGCAACAACAGCATCCTCAATTGCGATCCCCCTGGTCATTGCTGGACTTCCTGGGAACCTCTTTTTGGCAAGCTTTTGTGCCATCCAGACATCTGGTGCGTTTTTTGCCAGGTTGATCGAAGACGCGCTTAAATGGCCAATGCCAAACTTTTCAAAGCCGTTCATTTTTTTGTGTTCGCCTGTTCTAAAAGAATATCAGCCAGCTGTTGAACCTCGCATGCGCGCATCAACAATTCGTCGTGCAGAAGGTTATTTTGAACCTCTTGATCGACTTTTTGCTGGATTAATTGGCCTACGCGCTTGATGCGCTTTGCGACTTCGTCGCTCATGTCAGTAGGCTCAGGCCGACATATAAAAGGAAGAAAAGCGCAATCGCGCCCAACGCATCTTTCATTATTGTTTTGCTATTCATTTTTCTGCTCTTTTGTTTTTTGACAACTTTAGCATTAGCTTAGTTGACCTTTTGTGGTCAATGTGTTTTTTTGCCATCGAGGCAAATAATCAAAAAACGACACGCAAAGTTGTGTCAAAAAGATAGAGTTTATAAAGAGCACGCACATGACGCTTAAAGAATATTTGGATTTATCGAAAAGTCGGCAGCGCGATTTTGTGGAGCTAACCGGTTTTGCGCCTGGCACTGTCAGCCGCTGGCTTTCTGGCGATCGAGTGCCAAGCCGATCCGCGATCGTTCGCATCCAAGATGTGACGAAGGGGGCAGTCACCTTTGCAGATTGGATGCAGCGCGATGACTGATTTGGAAACGATCGAGCGGCTCCAGGCTGAACTATCAAAAAAGAACGAGCAGCTGACCGAAATGTTTGGCCGCACAAATGACATGCGCAAAAAGATCAAACGTCAACGCCTAGAAAATGGGCGATTAAACCAAAGCTTGTCTGAGGTCATGGCACACAACCTAGAGTTGGAGGAGAAAATTAAATGGATGACGGGTGGTTAATAGAGGCTGACGGCTGCGCTCGCTGCGACGATGGCGAGGGTTGCTCTGAGTGCCAGGATGAGGATTACGCCGGCGATTGGCGCGATTATGGGGGATATGGTGACGATGACTGATGTCGTTTTTGTAGCAATGCTGACTTTTGCCAGCTTTGATGATTGTGTGTCACACGCGCATCAGAACAAGGCATATCAGCGCCTTCCAGAGCAGTGTGTGCGGGTGGCTATCCCAATGCCATCCCTGGCGCCCCTCTACACTATACGGCCCTTAAAGCGGCCGGAGCCGGCCAATGGTTGATGGGAACAAAAAAGGCAAAACTTTCGAGCGAAAGATATGCCAGGATTTCACTCTGCTCTTTGGCATGTCGATGACATTTAAAAGAGATATCGAGCAATATCGGCAGGGCGATTTGGGAGATGTTATTTGTTCAGATCCAGAGTTCCCGTTCATCGTTGAGTGCAAGCGATACGCCAAGGGCAATGGCCCTCAGCCGGCATGGATTAGACAGGCCCAGAAGGCCGCTGACCAGGCAAAGAAGCATTGGGCAGTCGTTTATCAATATGACCGCAAACCGGTGCGTGTGGCTGTCTCTCTGGCCGCTCTGGCTGATGCAATGGGCAACGAAGATTTTCACAAGGAAACGATCTGGGAAAGTGACCTGGAAGGCTTTGCAGAGATTGTGCGCGAGATCATGGCGCGCGTGAATGAAAAGAGACAGCTGGAGAGCATCTATGACAGAACAATCGGGGTATAAGCTTCCAGATGGTAAAGTGCTGATTAGCTTTAGCGGCGGCAGAACATCTGGCTATATGCTGCACCAAATACTTGAGGCTAACGGCGATCTGCCAGACAGAGCAAAAGTTGTGTTTGCGAACACAGGAAGAGAGATGTCGCAGACGCTCGACTTTGTGCAAGAATGTGCAGACAGGTGGAGCGTGCCAATAACTTGGCTAGAGTACCGAAAGCCAATGCCAAAGTTTGAGGTCGTAAATCATAATTCGGCAGCCAGAAACGGTGAGCCGCTTGAAGCGCTGATTAGAGCGAGCAAGTACATTCCAAACACAATGCGCAGGAAATGCACTGAAGAGCTAAAGGTTAAGACCATTAAACGCTATCTGGTGAGCCAAGGCTGGAAGCACTGGACAAACACAGTAGGCATCCGCGCTGATGAGGCTAGGCGTGTTAAAGACAGCAAAGATAACCGCTGGACAAATTGGTTTCCTGTTTACAATGCAGGCGAAACAAAGATCGACGTGGCAGAGTTTTGGACAAACCAAAATCTAGCGTTTGATTTGCAACTGCCACTCATCAATGGCGTTACGCCGCAGTCAAATTGTGACGGTTGTTTTTTAAAAAGCGAGTTAAAACTTGCAGAGATGTGGCGAGATTATCCAGACCGAATGCAATGGTGGGCAGACCTAGAGAAAGAGTTTGGTCATACGTTCCGATATGACGGTGTTTCCTATCAAGAGATCAAAGATAATTTGAAACGCCAGGGTGACTTTGTTTTCGATATAGAAGGCTTTTTTTGCCAAGCAGATGGAGGAGAATGCACCGGATGACAGAACAATCGGGGTTTGATCGATTTGAACAGAGGGCTGCGCGCGTAGCGCCGGCCCTGGAAGCCTTGGATTTTATTTGCGGTGACCGCGAAAAAGATTACGGGGGATTGGAGAATTTTACGCGCCTTGCGGAGCGTTGGAGCCAAACTTTTGGCCGACAGGTTCAGCCTTGGGAAGTCTGTTTAATGATGATGGACTTAAAGCTGAGCCGCCTGATCAACCAGTACAAGCGTGACAGTGTCGTGGACATCATCGGCTACGCTTGTCTGCTTTGCGAGCTTTATGATGACGCACACAAAGGACGAGATACTCTCTTTAACCAGCCAGATCGAGGCGCTGAAGCGCACCCGATCAAAGCTGATTGAGCAACTATATGCTGAGCAGCTGCGCCCCCTGGTCGATGTTGAGAATAGCCGGATGCGGCGCAACATGTCTGTCTACTACGATGACCCAGAGGGGCACGTTTCAGAAAGCGCCAGGGGCAAGCAGGACAACATCGTTGATGCGGTCAAAAAGCTTGGCGTTTGCAGCTGTCACGACATCAGTTTGGAAACCAAGATCAGCAACCGATCGGTCCAGGCGGCGATCGGTGACCTGGTAAGAAAGAAGCGCCTGGTGCGGCTCCCAACCGGACCAGGACACATAAAAAAATACAGACTTCCGAAGCTAAGAGAAGTCGAAAATAAGGAGCTATAATGTCGGCAGCAACTAAGTGGCTTGAGCTAGCGAAGATCGAGCGGCAGCGCGCGCGTGAGCGTGATGGTACATCCGAAAAGCTGAAGCAAAACACGCCAGGCTATTTTAAGCAGGGTGGGCGCGAGATGATCGATACGACCAAAGAGATCATTCACATGGCGCGCCAGGGCAAGGACGCAGAGCAGATCATCAAGCGCATGAGTTTCAAGGGCATGAACCGCAAGCGCGTTATCGAGGTGATGTACCGATACAAAAGCCGGATCGAGGCACCAGAGTGAACATCAAGACAAACGAAAAGGCGCTCGATGCAATCCGGCTGTTAGAGAAAGACGGCCGGAAGGTTTATAAGGTTGTCCTGGACGGCAAGAAAATCGAGCTTCTACTAGACAAGGGCGCCATCGGTGATGACGCCCCTGGAGAAATTGATTGGTCGTAAAAGTTTGCATTTAATTAATTACAATATTTTGCAAACATTCACGCCGCCTGATCCATCGTTGCCATAGCGATTTTTGCCTGGGCTTTTTGCTTGGACGAGTTGCAGTAATGATGCACCATTTTCACTGACGTATGGCCGGTGATGGACATGATAGCTTCGGCCGACAGACCCTGCTCTGCGAGGCGGTGAGCGCAGCTGTGACGCAGATCGTGCAGCGTCTTCTTAACACCAATTTTTTCTTTTACTTTGGACATCAGCACCTGGCATGTAATTACCGGCAGCTGCTCGCCTGGATCTTTTTTGTTCACGATGATGTAATCTGACCCCGACCGATCGATTTGATTGTCCAGGCGCTTGATGGCATCTTTCAGCCTGTTAGAAAAAGGGATAAAAACCTTTGCGCCAGTTTTGCGTTGCTGGACCTCAATGCCATAGCCGGCGATCGGATCGTCGTAACACTGCGACCACTTCATCGCCAGGGCATCGTTCAGACGCTGGCCGGTGTTAAGCAGCAACTCCAGGATCAACGATGCGCGCGGATCTGCATGCTCGTGAAACGCAGCGATTTCTTCGTCGGTCCACGGCTCGCGCTCTTCTGCGTTTTTGTCCAAGTTTGCTACGCCCTTTGCAGGGTTGAATGAAATCCAATCTAAATCGATGGCATACTCCAAAAGGATCTTCATCATTGTCAAAGTCGCATTCGCGGTAACCGGCTGATCTTTGCGCGCATCTCGCATCTCAAGGATAACTTTGCGCGTCATTTTTTTAACCTGGACATTCTCGCAGCGATCGATGATCCAGTTAATCTTTGACCGATATCCTTTGGCGGTAGACCCTGCCACCTTTTTAAATTTATCGGACGCAAAATATTTGAGAGAAAGCTCGCCCATTGTTCTGCTCGACTTGCCAACAACTTCGCCTTTGAGGCACTCAGTGTAGGCGGCATAAAACTCAGGCGACGATGGATCGGTTGGCAGCTTTACCAGGTTGCCGTCCTTATTGAAGTAAAGATAAATCTTTTTCTTAACGTAAACATATGGCGGTAAAACGTGGCCTTGAAATTTGCGAGCTTTCATAACTTTCCTCCTTGGTAACTGAAAGTGAAGATAAGTTATGGAAAGTTAAGTTTCAAGAGCATTTTTGAAACCCGTTTTGAAACTCACGTTTTTTGCTAAAAATAATACAACAAAAACAATAGTTTAACTTTGACTATGTATTTGTGGAAATTATACATATAGTAAATGATTTCAGCAACTTAACTAAAAAAGTTTCAAAAAAATAGAGGTTTTTCTGGACTTATTTTTGAAACCATGACCATAACGTCAAATAGAGCAAAGTTTCCGTAGGGGAAATTATAGTGGACGTTAAGAAAGAGCGCGAAAAAAGAGGTATGACCCAGGCGCAGTTAGCTGAGCTAACTGGCATTGCTCCAGCGGTTTTATCTCGCGTTGAAAACTTTGATGTCGTTCCCCAGGCAAAAACGATGTTTAAAATTAAACAAGCGTTTGGTGAACCGACAAACACGCAAGACCCCCACTGCCAAGTTGAGGATTTAGAGACAGGAGAAATGTTTCAATACGATCGTGGGTTTATGATGGGCTGGACGAGCCTGGCGCGTATTGCGTGCAATTCTAGTCGGAATGAGCCCTTTGCACAAAAGGGTGACAGTTTATTTTTTGATAAAAATCAAACCGATCCGCGCATTGAGGGTTACTACCTGTTTCGCTTTGAAAAAGACTGGGCAATGTTTTACAGCCACGCAGACATTCAAGCCGGCGATAGGGTTTGGCTATCCTGCATGAACCCAACGATCGACAACATGGGTTGGTTTGAGGCCGACGATCTTGAGGTTGTCGGCGCCCTTGTTCATATCGGCCGGAACGTGCAGCGAAAAAAGAATACGTTTTAGCGCATCTGTTGTTGTAGCTCCTGAAGCCCGACCAGGATGCCTGGTACGCTAGCTGTTGGGGCTTTCTCTCCTGGCCGCATAGTGCGCTTAAAATATTCCTGGGCAACATTGCTCTGCAAAGCTTTGTTGCGCACTAGTGGAGCAGCAAGGGCGCCAGCCACTGCCGCTGGGAAGGGTATTCCTGTTGCAGTAGCTGCGCTGCCAGCTGCCCCCATAGCAAAGGTCGGACCCATTAATGCCTTTAATGTATTTGCCGTGCCGCTTGGGTTGCCGGCGGCTGATAAAACATCGTCTGCAGCTCGATACAAATCAGAGAATGTATCACGCCCGTAGACATAAGATTGTGCGTCTTTTTTCCGTGCTGCGTTAGCGAGCGCAGCCGGTGAAATATTAAACCCAGTATCCCTATTTCTTTTCGCTGCGTCCTCTAGCACCATCAAATCGCTATAGCCTTTGCGAACATCTCGATACAAAGCGATATCGTCCACATTCCGACCTTTTTTGATTTGCTCGCCCATTGCGGCCTCAAGCGCGCGGATCACTTTTACAGCTGCGTTCCTAGTGATCTGATCTTTTGTCGTTAATTCACTAAGTTGGCTTCGGATGCGTTGAAACTCAGATCCTGGCATTTGACCGGCGCCGGCGCGATTAACCATATCTTCAGCTAAAATTTCAAAAAATGGAGATTTTTCACTGGTACTGAGTATCTTTTTGTAATCTTGAGCGACCTCAAAAACTTCCTCAAACAACTCAGTCGTGATTGGAACAGAGTTCCGCGCGGCCAAATCATCCATAGTGCTAGTCAGCGTTGTGCGCAGCTTTTCCATCTTTTCTTGGGGCATCATGTTTGGTTCAAACTGAACCCTATCCCGAAACGATGGCGGGATCGCTTGCATGATTGCAGCGTCAGTAAATTGATCGACTGGGCGCTGGCGCTTAGCGCGCCCAGACTGCGTTGCCTCTTCAGCAAACGCAAGGCTAGGCTGTCCAGTGGCCTGACCAGCTGTTGGCTCGATGCCAGCGTTTTTCAGCGTTTCTACGGCCTCTAATCGTCTAGGATCGACCTTGCCACCGGCCAGGCTGTTTTCTGCAATATCGAGCGCCTTTCCACCGACCATCAGCCCCGCGATTTGCGCTGGCGTTTCCAAGATCGATCCCTCAAACGCCTCTCTGCCGCCTTCTGACAAAAGTGTCGGTGCAAGCACTTGCTGCGCCATTTTGCGCGCGCTACCAGCGCCGCCAGATGCCGCCAATTCTGATCCGGTTTTTAAATAACGACCAGCGCGCGTTTGCGGCTGAAAGTTGGGGTCTGTGCCGGCCAGGAATGGTGGCAGCTTTTCACGCACCTGGTTAATCGCAGCTGTCGCTTCTGGAAAACCAAACGCGCGGTTATCGGCATCACGGCTTCCCAGGCCCAGCTGGTCCATCCCCATTTCGACAGTGTTAGTAAGCGCGCCAGGAAGGCCGATAATGCCGGCTATGGCGCTGTTAGCCCCCGAACCTATAGCCTTGCTCAGATCCTCAAATATGTTCGTGTCAGGCGCGTCTGGATCGTCTATGCCCGTGACCGTAACATCAACACCGTCTCTTTTCATCGCCGCAATATATTTGGTGGCAAACTCTTCATCTGACATCGCTTGAACGCGTTCAGTCTGATATTTTGGGCGCTTGCGTAGCTCGCGTATTGAAATTTCCATTATTACAGATCCGGTTCAAATGTTGGCATTTCTAAGGCTGGTCGGTCACCCCTGGAGATCATTATTTGCAATTCCTCTTCCAGACGTAACACTTGTGATTGTAAGTCTAATAAATATTGCTCTAGCGCATCTCTGTAGGCTGGTGGATCTAACTGTCTATTGAGATTAGACAAAGCTTCGGTGGCTTTTTGCCCTTCAATTTCTGTAATTTGACCGCCACCTTTCAATCCAGCGAAAGCTGCTAAAAAGATTTTTCCGGCTAGCTGGTTGTGCAAAGTTATAAATTCTTTTGCCGCGTTGTTGGCTCCAAAGGTTCCTAAACTCCTTGCGCCGTTTACTGTGCCGGTAGCCGCCGCCATGCCTGGGTGGTTGTATAGCTTGGCAATTAATGCCTTCGAGCTATTAAACATATTGGAAACGCCTTGAATGGCCGCGCGCTGGTCTACAATTTGAGTTCCTTCGCCTTTGCCTTCTGCCTTTGCTTTTTCCTTGTCTCCAGCTTGCTCATTGTCAAATGCCTTTTCAGCTGCGATCGCTGTTTGAATTGCAGCAGGATCAGTAATTTCAACACCGTTATTAAAATACTTTATCGCACCGTTTTTGTATGTATTTACCGTCAATCCACGGCCAATATCTTTTGTGCTTTGTAACGCCATTTCAGACGCTGTTTTCTGGGCATAAATACCAAGTATTTGAGAGGCGCTCGCTCCGGCCTTGATATCAGCTGCCATACGGCATGCGTCTTGCTCGCCGGCTTCACAACGCGCATCCAAAAGCTCAATCGTTCTATTCCGATCGACCTTACCGACATTGCTGCGCGCCGCTGCGTTCTGCGCCGTGATGTAGCTTTGGATCAAGCCTGGACCATCTCCACCAGCGCCCAGGGCAGCGATATATGCATCAGCGCCTGGCTTGCCCTGGAAAAACTCCATTGCCGCGTCTCGCCCCATTTGCTGTTGGCGCAGCGCCTGGCGATTTTGGATTGTCGTTGCTAAGCCAGCATCCGGCCGCATGCGCAGCTGATTAAAGCCCAGCGCCAGCCGGTCCATATTTTCTGGTTTAAAAAAATTACCTAAAATTCCGGTCATCTATCCGCCTCTACCCATGCCGCCCATCGTTGCTCCCGCCGTCAGATAATCAAAAATCCCGGGATTGTATGTGCCAGACCCAGTTGTCAATCCTGTGGTCGTGCCGCTTGTCGAGCTTGTCATTGGCGCGGCGCCGACAGCTGAAAGCGGCAGCTGAAGCATATTTGCGCCATATCCGGTGATACCGCCATATTGCTGATTTGCAGCATTGATTAATTGCTGGATAAGATTTTGCTGTTGATTGCCGACATTCGCCAGGTTGTTGTTAAGGGTCTGATCATAATTAAACCCTTGCTGGCTGAGCCCGCTCAGCTGATTGGCTGCATTTAAAACAGCATTTTGCTGGTTAAACTGATTGCCAATGTCATACTGCGCCATGTTCTGCGCGTTTTGAAACCCAGCCATATTTTGCTGCGCGATCATTTGGTTTGCTTGGCGCTGAAATTCTGCGTTTGTCTGAGCCTCTGCTACGCCCTGCCTGGAGCCACCAAACGCGCCGGCGTTATCCGCTTGCGCGCCGACATTGTTCAAAGCCATTTGATTGGCGCGGTTCATCGAAGCCAGGTTATTGTCGATCACCTGTTGCTGGTAAGGATTTTGATATTGCGTCAGATCCGCGCCAGCGATCGTGCCAGGCTGAAAGTTCATCGCATTATTGGTAGCATTTACCGCCGAATTATAAGTATTTGCAGCGGTTGTTCCAACAGCCTGACCAGGCTGAACCATTGCGGGATTTGCTGAATTGCTCATTATGTAATCCTCAAATCTTGGTATTCATCTAATAACGCATTTAGAATGCCTGGGCTGATCGGCGCGAATGGGCCAGACGTTGGCTGCTCACCGGTGACGGGGTCCATATACATGCCGGTCATTGCATCAAATTGGCCTGGCGCTTTTGCTTCTAATTCAGCCATCATATTATCGACCACCGGCGCAGCTGAGTAACCCATTACACCACCACCAAAATCTGTAGCTTCCGGCATGCCGGCCATTATGTCAGAGGGCACGCCCATGCCGAAAGCATTCGCCGTGTCAGCCGTATTTTGGAACGATGCAATTTGCGTTGGATTAAACGCAGCGACCGTGGGCCCATAATTTCTAATCGGGCCCATGCCGCTGATGGCATCTGCCTTTAAGATGTTGTTGATGCCCAAACCCTCAGAAAACGGTGGAACCTTGTTTATAGCTTCACTCGTTCCCGTTTGATTTGATGTCTGTTGTGTTTGACCGCCCTTGCCACCGCTCATCTAAAAATCCAATCCTACTGTGCTCTGTATTTCTTTCCAGCCGTATTGCTTAAACGCGCGCACCCATCCGCGCCGGCCATTGATTGAGGCGCCATCGCACCCGCTGTCTCTTGCCCACTTAATGATGTCCTGGTGCATGTCGGCCAGTTCGTCCAATTCACCGGCGCCCAGGAACACATTAAGGATCTTTCTTTTTGGGTATACCACCACTTCTGTAACCAGGCACCCTTTGGCGCGAGGCCAAAGTTGCATATGCCCAGAATAAACCCCATCGACGATATCCCAAAAGTCGTGCGTGCCCTCGCCCTTAGCCAGAGCAGCCTCGATCCAATCTTTGCAGCGACCTAATTCCGCGTGCCTCACCATGTGCTGAGCCCCACCCGCTTCCAGATCGCCGTCGATCCATCGTGAGATCCGGTGCAGACATAAATGTAATTATTATCCCAGCTAACCATGCCAGCGACATCACCGGTCGATCCGGTGTTGGCGTTTGGTACGGCCTGTTTAGTCGCTACCTGGCGAAACGCATCATCGAGACTGACAACGACATATTTATTGCCGGCATCCCACAATATCACGCCGTCCTCAGACGGGTTGTCGCTGGCCGTTTTAAAGCCAAGCTTTGCCAGGTTGGTTTGCAGGAACGAGGTCAGCTGTAAGCCCCACTGAGTAAGGTCAAAGCCGATTGGTGGTAGGATGGGTGATGGCATTATCTTCGCCCCCCTGGCACCATATCTAGGCGCATATTGCCCACTCTGAAATCAGCCAAGCGCGCGCCCTCAACGCGCATGCGCAGCTGTCGGCCGGTAAATCGCACCGGCGTAGGATTAGACGTTGTAAATGGGCCGTGGCTCGTTTCTGCGTCATTGGGATAAAAACGCGTCTTAAACGTCAGATTTACATCGCCCTGGGTTAGCTCGTCTGGAATGACCTTCGTCACCTTTGCGACTTGCTCCCCAGCGCCAATGCTGATTGGACCGCTTTCTGCAAAGATTAATGAGCTATCTACGTTTAAACCGACCTCATGCTCAAAAATACTGACAGGCCCACCAACAGCAATTGTGTTGCCCATAGCATTGCCATGCGCAGTGCAATAATATTTCAAGCTATCTGGCGCATCAGCTGCAACAACGATAGTTACTTTTGCCCCAGCTTGCCCAGCTGTTCCAATTGTGGTCACGCCGGTTGTGTATGACGCATCTGCGCTTGTCCTAAACGCAAAGGGGTGCCCAGCATTTGATGCGTCCGAAAGATCGAATACATATGTCTTGCCCCGCGCAAAGCTTAAAGTCGGAGCAGATCCAGAAATGCCCTCAATTGCGTATTTATTGCCACCATCGCTCACGACCGTAACATTATAATTTACAGTTTGTGCATATTCTCCAGATAGAAATGGATAACTAAAAACGCCGCGCTGAACGCCGCTTGTCCTCGATAGATCGCCGATCAGCCAATGGCCTTCTTTGTAATCAAGCGCGACATAACGATCGATTTCGGTTGCACCGCCAGAGCAATAAAACCACCAAACTTCGCCATATTGGCCGTTTGCAAAAGACCAAATTTTTGATTGTTGAGAGGTGTTGATATCACCAAAAACATAATCGTGAACATCGCAGGGGATCTCTTGCACGCGGTTGCCATCAAAGCGGAAGAAACCTTTCTGACCCATCCAGAATACACCCTCATCGACATCGCTCGCAGCCTTGCGCGAAATAGCGCCGCACGATGTACCACCAACGCGCTGAAACCCATAAACGTAGGGTGGCCCCAAATATCTCGCCGTATGGGCTGATGTATCGCTCAGGATCAGCGTCTGACCGCGCGTTCTTATGCCCTGCATGATTTGGCCGGCATCAGCCAATTCAATGTCACCGGCCTCATTGGTTGCTGCCGCTGTCCAGACTGTATTTGCCTCACGATCGCACCAGCTGATTTTCCTGGGGTTTCCTCCAGATCCAAGCGCAAAAATAAATCGTTCTTCTGTAACGACTAGACCCAAGTTATTAATCGGAGCATTTGCTATTGGCGCCGCGTCTGCGCTCGATCCCAGCTGCCACTCCAACAAGCGACCATCGTCTTTATTGCACGCCACCAAAAATTGGCCAAAATTATCGAGCGACCATTGGGTTGCCTCTTGCGGAACTGCATTCGAGTTTTGCTGTATTGGCTGGCCATAAAATCCGTCACCATAAAATCCATAGCCATAGCCAGTTTCAACAAGCGCGCTTTCTCGACCGGTTGCTAAATCAGAGGGCGTAATGTCAAATAATGTTCCGTTGCCCGTCATCGCTTTAAGCTCATTATATGAGCCAGCGGCAACGTATGCAGTTTGATCGTTGGCTTCCCAGGCGTGCATACCGCGCACCGGATTAGTGCAGAACGATGCTTTTCGTTCTTGCCAGCCGCCGATCGGGCGTAAGCTGTTATCGCGCCACCGCACCAAGCTGCCATCGCGCCAGCGCCCAGATTGCTCTAAGTCAGTGCCGTTGCGGTAAAATCCGGCGGGTATATCAAGGGGAATTAGTGTCATACTGCCTCATATATAATTACAAGCTTGCCGCCTGTGCTTGCTCCCCCAAGGGATTGGCCTGGAGTATTTTCGCCCTCTGTGAATACTTTTGGGTACAGACATGCTTGAATACCCCCTTACAAGCTACCAAGGGTAATCACATCGCCTGTGACAGTTAAATTTCCATTGGCATCAATTCTCATTTTATTAACGCCGTTGTAAGCAAAAGTAAGATTGCTGCCACTTGCAGTTGCTGTCCAATTTTGCGTTCCACCAGAAACCGTAACCCCTGGAATAGTAACGGTGCCAGTAAATGTCGGTGAGGCAAGAGGCGCATAAACGCTACTTAATCCGCTAAACTGCGTCTGAATGTTACTCGTTACGCCATCAACATAATTAAGCTCCGCTGTAGTCGCCGTTACGCCATCCAGAATATTTAACTCTGCCGCTGTTGATGTAACCCCGTCCAGGATATTTAACTCAGCGGCAGTAGACGTTACCGCTGTTCCATTTATTTTCAGCGCGCTTAGATTTGGTTCGACCGTGCCTGTCGTGCCGTTGACCGCATCAACGATGGTGTCGAGCGCAGTATTGGTTAGAGAGCCCCAAGAATTTTCGTTGCCGCCGACAGTCGCTTTTGTGATGCTAATTGCCATGTGATTGCCTCATATTTTTCGTCATAATATAGAATATTTTTGGTTTTTCTCTGCTTGGCGGTTATCCATTGTAAAGCGCATCAGCGCCCCAAATCATAAACGCGATACCGGCGATAAAGATTAAAACGCCGGCCGTTAAACTTAGCCCCCAAAACATCTGATCGCGTCGCCTTGCTTGCTCTTCAAGCGCCTCTTTGTGCCGCTTTCGCGCAGCTGCCATTTCGTGTTGAACGACGTTCCAAATGCCGTAGATAGAGCAAATCTCGCGCAGCTGGTTCATCGTTTCCTGGTGCGCCAGCTTAGCCTGGGCAATCGCAAAACCCTCTTCCTCACTCGATGTGAGGCGCCCTAGCGGCCCTTTGTGCTTGCCGCGCTCTGCCAGGTTTATTTCTGTTTCCAGCTTCGCCAGCTTGCCAAAGTGCGGTAACAAGCTGGCAATATCTTTTCCGGCCCCAATAGCCGTCGAAAGGCTGGAGCCGATTTGAGTAACCGTGGCAGCGAGCGCCATAATCTCAATCATCGTTTAAAACTTTTTAAGGATTATTCAGCGGCGATCAAAATCACCTCTCTGGCAGTGCCAGGCTAAGCAGCTTCAGTCCAAGTTTCAGCAGATTTTAGCTGTTCAGTCCAAGTTTCACTTGCCAGGCTTTCTGGTGTCCAGGTTCTGCGTAAAAGCCCAACATCAAAATTTCCCGAAAGCACATCATCAGTCACAATCTGATGGTTCTGCGCAATCGCAGTGGTTGCCGCTGTTGGGTTTGATGTATTAACGTCATTTGCTGCAATGTTGTGAACCTGAGTTATCGCAGATGTAGCAATCGTCGGATTTTGCGTGAAAACATCATTGCCAGCCAAAACGTGCTGAATTATCGCGGTCGCAGTTGAAACGCTTACCGATCCGGCGCTTACATCATTTGCCGCAATACTGTGAACCTGAGTTATTGCGGATGTAGCAACCGTTGGGGCTTGAGCCGATACATCGGCACCCGCCAACGTGTGTTCCTGAGTAAATACACCATCGCCGACACGAACATGCCCAGCAATAACATTGGGCGCCGAAAAGCTTTCATCCTCAAAGCAAGTTAAGTTTGGCACGCTTGCTGGGTTCGCAGTATAAACCAGTGTTACGACATGATCTTGAGATATTGCCGTGGTGTCCACGGTCGGCACGCCGGTAGAAACGCTTTCGTTCGGAATAGTTTGCTCAAACGTACCTACGTCAGCAATCGCTGCACTGGATATTGGGCTTCCGCTAATCATTTAAATCCACCTTGGCCCCTCAAACCATGCCACTAAAGAACGTCTTGTGCCGCTTGTGATAGGCAAAACTCTATGCTGCAAATAGCTTGGGAACACTAATACAGTTCCCTTGACGCGGGATGAGGCGTCTGGCGTTGGACATTCTCCAAACTCAAAGCCGCCGCCTTCATATTCGCTTGTGTCTGAAAGCTGGACAGTAACGCTTAGTTTTCTGTCTGTTCCAGAGACGCCATCCCAGTTTACGTCTATGTGCCAATCATAATGACCACCTTTATTGGCGTGGTATTCTGTAAACTGAATATCACAAATATTTTCTATTTGGCAGTGAAATGCGTTCTCGTTTGCCGCTTTTACATATCCCCAAAGAATATTTTGAATAGATTGATTGCCAGTCAACCACTTAATTTCACTTGATCTGGTTTTTGCATCCGCGTTGTTAAAAGTTTTAGCCGTATGTGTGTTGATCCTTGAAGCTTCCGCAAAGATCATTGATAAGTCTGTATCGGATAATCCACCAGACCACATTTGCCAATTTTGCCTCATATGCTCACCCCTTCTAAAGCAGTAAGTGACATATTAAGATATTCTCAGCCAAAGAGTTGTGTCAGATCCAGTGGAAGCAAGACCTTTATTGTACCCCATACATCTCCAAGTGCCAGTTAAATACTCTTCTGGAACCTTTCCACGGCTCCCTGCGTTAGATGGCCTTAAACTTGATCCCGCTAATGTGTCGCCAAAGTCATGTTCATCGGCATTTAACGCAAGCGCATAAGATCCAATCTCATCTGCACCTCGCAACAGTGCAGCCGCTGTTGTGCTGTCAATGCTTGCAATGTTTTGTAATTGTCGGCTGTCATTAATGACGCTTGTTCCACCTACTTTTATAGCCATCTTCGTGTCCTTTCACTATTAGCTTATTAATCTTTATTTAGGGCCTAGTCGGCCAAGTCACATTGTGCGGAAACCCATCTTGCTGAGGAACATTTAGCAAGTCTGTTCTGTATTGCGCCCATGCAGTACGTTGCTCATCTGTAAGATCACTCCAGCGCAGAGAATTTAAAACTAAAGGATCAACTTCTTCCGATAACCTATAATCTCTCAAGGATCTTACGTTTTCTGCTTCTTTAGCGTCCAACTCATCTTGAGTAGGTGCAACGTAAGGCAAAAAATCGGAGCCAATTAAGGCAAGTAGGTTATCATTGTTTACCGTCATGTCCGTATCGTGTGGCAGCAACGTATATGGTATCCAACCAAAATGTGGATGATTTATTTCCACATCAAACATTGTATCGTATGTATTAAGCGATTTCGCATTTCGAAATTCTGTTATTGGCAATGTTGGCATAATTGCATCCTTTTATTAAGATATTCTAACATAAAGGGTTGAATTAGAGGCTGACGCATACGGCCCCTTATTGAAGCCCATACACCGCCAAGTGCCAGATAACGCCGCCCCTGATGGTATGGGGTAATTAGTCCAAGCAGCTCCGTTGGTTGGATTTAAGTTTGAACCTGCCGTAGTCGCGGCTGCATTTAAAAGCGTATCATATCTAGCAAAAACATAAGAACCCACCGCATTATAAGTAGTGGAAGGCGTTCCCGATGGCCCCGTCGGCCCCGTTGGCCCCGTGCTTCCCGCGCTTCCCTGCGGCCCCGTTGGGCCGGTTGGGCCCGTTGGGCCGGTGACAGAGTTGCCTTGAGGCCCCGTTGGGCCGGTTGGGCCCGTTGGCCCCGTATTCCCCTGTGGCCCTTGTGGGCCTGTCGAGCCAGTCGGGCCTGTCGGCCCAGTGGCGCCATCGCTGCCGTCAGCCCCCGCAGGGCCAGTCGGGCCTGTCGGCCCAGCGGCGCCATCGCTGCCGTCAGCCCCCGCAGGGCCAGTTGGGCCAGTTGGGCCAGTGGCGCCATCGCTGCCGTCAGCCCCCGCAGGGCCAGTTGAGCCAGTTGGGCCAGTGGGCCCAGTTGGGCCTTGAAGCGCAGCATTTGTAATTGTTTGCTTTTCCCAAGCCCCTGCACTTACGTCATAAACAGGAATGAGATCAGAACCTGTGGCGTCTGTGCCAGTAGAGAACGCAGTTAAAGCTGACCCAACATTCCCAGTGTCAGTGACATCCGCACTAGCCTCAATCCCACTAAGCTTTGTATGATCGGCATCCGTAAAAACATTGCTGTCCGTTGCCGCTTCAACCGCCGCCCTGATTTCAGCGTTAGTTTGATTGCCAGTAGCGCCGGCCTCAATACCGTCTAGCTTCGTTCCATCCGCTGCAACATCGCGCCCGTCAACGGTGCCGCTGATGGTAAGATTGCCTGTCAGGCTCACATTGCCGCTGGCGTCACGCACCAAATACTTTTCAGCCGGCACGGTCACAAAAATATCTTTTGAGCCGGACGGCCAATCTACTGCGTTATCGCTGTTGGAACTTTCCAAAATAGTGTCGCGCGAAAGCGTGGTTCCAGACGCAGCAAATGTTCCGATACCAACCTCGTACAAGCTGCCATCTGTACAAGCATAATAAGTTGTATTCCCGTTCCCAACGGCTGCAAACGACTGGAAGCCGTCTGAGGCGCCGGCGAGCGTATAGGTGCCGGTAGACGTTGTCGTGGTTGTTTCTTTGACGCGGTCAGCAATTACCAAGGCCATGATAGTTCCTCTTCACTATTACGATGGATCTGGGATGCCTATGTCCAAAGCTTCTAAACTAAATGTGTTTCCAGATGTTACCGACTGAGACGCCGTGAGCGAGCCCGTGACAAGCAGGCGGCTGTTTCCAGTGTCAACTATCGCGTAATGAGTTGCTGTGCCGGTGCCGGTCACTGTGCCACCAGATGACGCTGACATCGTGACCTTGCGCCCACCGCCGGAACGATCCGCTGGCGCGCTAATCGAAATGGATGTCTGGTTGCCAAGTGTGTGTGTTGATGTCGCCTCGGCGTAGGTCGTTGCCTCTTGTGAGGTAATATCAACGCGTGTGGCCTCAGTATCTAAAATCGTAAGGCCGTTATCTAAAACGCGGTCTGCAATGCTTGCCATTTGTTTTTCTCCTAATAGCTTTTGACTTTTACGCGTAATCCAGAGCCACCGAATTTTGCGTTTTCATTTTGATTATTCACGCCAGCAATAGCTTTGTCATAAAGCGCGCTCCAAATTGCCAGCCTCTGGTCTTGATCAAGAAACGGTGCCGAATGGGTGAGCGCACCATACAAATAGCAATCTTGAAAATATTCTAAGATCCAGTTTGAGGGATTTTGCGCGCTCAAGCTTGTTACGCTTGAGACATAAACCATTTCGAGCGTGTAGTTGCTGTCTGGCGAAGGGAAAACTTCAATGGCGCCACCAGTAAGCGCATAATACTTTGGAAGCCCCGTTGCATTCCCTGCCTGAGCGCGCCGATCGAGCAGCTGCGCTTGGCTTTCAGTTTCAAGCTTGTAAGTATCACCAGAAGTAATCGAAAGCCTCACGGGCTCTATAAAATCACCAGGCAACGCAGAATACTGAGTATCAAGGATCGCAGTCGATCGGCGCTCCATGCGCCAGTGCCGGATGCGCCGGTTCATGTCAGCTTCAGCCAGCGCGATAAAATCGGGGATCTGGGATGTCAGATCCGACCGGTTTAACCAATCGCTGATTGATGTCTGTAATTCTGAATAAGTGGTAATTGCCATCTAGTAGCCTTCCACAATCAATTTTGAATAGTCGCCCGATTGCAGTTTTTTCTTTACATATGCGAGAAACTCTTTTGTGCCTGGTGCGCTCTTGCACTCAAGCGACCACTGAGCCGCCAGGGTGCCAGGGATCGTGCCGACCAGGCGCGCGCGATCTTTGAAGCGAGGTATCTCTGCATGC
>Ga0222716_10001495_pt1 | contig 19536 bp, 16 predicted proteins | sample C33_13DmetaG_FD_165044 | JGI IMG/M metagenome (GOLD analysis project Ga0222716, IMG submission 165044) | Estuarine water microbial communities from San Francisco Bay, California, United States - C33_13D | ecosystem: Environmental > Aquatic > Marine > Unclassified | place: USA: California... | reverse complement strand
AGGCGATAGGACTAACAGTATTATTGAGCCATATATGACAGACCAGTGGTTTGTCAAAGTCAAGCCATTAGCTGAACCTGCGATTGAAGCAGTTAAAAATGGAAGTATTCGGTTTGTTCCTGAAAATTGGGAAAAAACGTACTTTAATTGGATGGAAAATATAGAGGACTGGTGTATTTCTCGTCAAATTTGGTGGGGTCATCGAATTCCAGCTTGGTATGATAAAGAGGGCAATTATTATGTTGCTGACAGCCTCGAGGAAGCCCAAATTCAAGCAGGCATTGGCGTTAAACTGACGCAAGATGAAGATGTACTGGATACCTGGTTTTCTTCTGCTCTATGGCCTTTTTCAACCCTTGGATGGCCTGAAAAGACACCTGAGTTATCTCGATTCTATCCAACAAGTGTTCTAGTAACTGGATTTGATATCATATTTTTTTGGGTAGCCCGGATGATTATGTTCGGACTCAAATTTGCAAACGATGTTCCATTTAGAGATATCTATATTACTGGATTAATCAAGGATGGCAATGGCCAAAAAATGAGCAAATCTAAAGGAAATGTTCTCGATCCTATTGATCTAATTGATGGAATTAATCTTGAAGACCTCCTAGAAAAAAGAACTCAAGGCATGATGCAGCCAAAGTTGGCTGAGAAAATTAAAAAGCAAACTCAAAAAGAGTTTCCCAATGGAATACCATCCTTTGGAACCGATGCAATTAGATTTACTTTTACAGCTCTTGCTTCATTCGGTCGGGATATCAAGTTCGACTTAAAGCGTGTTGAGGGCTATAGAAACTTTTGCAACAAGTTATGGAATGCCTCGCGCTTCGTATTAATGAATCTAGAGTCTAAAAAAATTAACATTCAAGCGGAATTTTCAAGTCAAGATAGATGGATTCTATCAAGGCTCCAGCATGTAAAGATTGAGGTTCAAAAACACTTATCAGACTATCGATTAGATCTAATGAGTCAAACCCTTTACGAATTTGTTTGGCATGATTATTGCGACTGGTATCTTGAATTATCAAAGCCTCTTCTGGAAGATAATCAAACCAGGGAGGGTTGTGAATCAACCCTAATCAAAGTTTTAACTGAAACTTTAGTCTTGCTTCACCCAATCATTCCATTTATCACTGAAGAGATTTTTGAACAGTCTCAAAAAATACTTTCAAAATCTCATGATAAATTAATATCTCAGCCATTCCCAGAGCCTGAGAATCATCTCATTGATGATGATTCTGAAAAAGAGATAGATTGGCTCAAGAGCTTTATCCTTGGTATCAGAAAAATTAGAGGTGAGATGAACATACCGCCTGGAAAGCCCCTGCCATGCTATATCAAAAATTATAGTGGCCAAGATAAGGTTTATATTGAAAGAAGCAAATCAATACTTTCCACTATTGCTAAGCTTGATTCTATCAACTTGCTATCCAAATCTGATGAGGAAGATGAGTCCGCAATCGCTTTGGTTGGAGAAATGAAAATACTGATTCCATTAGCAGGCCTTATTGATAAAGGAGCTGAACAAGACAGGCTTAATAAAGAGATCGAGAAACTTATCAAACTGAAATCCCAATTTTCAGCAAAATTAAGTAATGAAAAATTTGTTAAAGGTGCTCCTGAGGCAGTTGTAAATAATGAAAAAGAAAAACTGGCATCAACCGAAAGTGCTCTCAAAGACTTAAAACAACAACTAGATAAAATTTCTAATCTTTAGGAGACTGACTGTAATTCATTGAAAAAACACATAAAACTTACATTCAATTTCAAATACAAAGATACAATGTGTTAAAAAAATAAGACGATTATGATTAAAATCAAGATTCTTACTATTGCGCTAATTATTCTAGCTTTCAAGGCAAGTGCAGAGTCTTTTGTCTACATTACCGATCAACTGGACCTTCCAATTCGATCAGATAAAGAATTTGGTAACAACATAATTCGTCTACTTCCATCAGGAACTGAGTTATCTCTTCTGCAGAGTACTGAAGATGGATGGGCTCAAATACAGTTTGATGACACAATCGGTTGGATTAAATCATTTTATTTGTCCCCTGATCCCTCAGCTAGAGAGAAATTAAAAAAACTGACAAGAACAAATAACGACAACAAACTACTAATAACCAAACTATCTACTGAAAAAGAGGATCTTGAAAACCAGCTATCTTTACTAAAACAAGAAAATACAAATTTAGTTGTTCAAAGCTCAAAATCAAAGGCAGAAAAAGAACATATTGAAAAAATATATCAAGATGCACTTAAATTAGAGCACGAGAATGAAAAACTCATTCAAGAAAAATTACAATTAAAGGCAGAGCTCCAGCTCGCTGAAAATAACACTCAAATTCAAAAAGACACAAGCTCAAGGAATTGGTTTATAGTCGGAGCTATAGTTCTTTTCTTCGGAATGATGATTGGATTTATTGCCCCTGGTCTTCTCAACAGAAAACGGTTTTAAATATAGGATAACTTTATGAAGGAATTAAAAAAAGCACTTACCTTTGATGATATTTTGCTGGTTCCTGCTCACTCTGAAGTTCTTCCAAAGGAAGTCAGCCTGACCTCGAAACTAACCCCTAAAATTACGCTAAATACACCTATTATTTCTGCAGCAATGGATACAGTGACTGAGGGCAAGCTCGCCATTGCTATCGCCCAGGAAGGAGGCATGGGTGTTATTCATAAAAATATGTCTATTGAATCTCAAGCAAAAGAGGTTCGAAAAGTGAAGCGATTTGAGTCAGGAATTATTAGAGACCCTATTAGCATTAACCCTTCAGCAACAATCCAAGAGGTTTTTGACCTTCAAGCCCAACATGGAATATCTGCTATGCCTGTTGTCTCAAATGACACACTAGTTGGCCTAATTACGAGTCGTGATGTTCTATTTGAAACAAGGCTAGATGAGGTTGTTGAAAATGTTATGACTCCTCAAAAATCACTGATTACAGTGAAAGAAGGTGAATCCATGGATACAGTTCGAAAACTTCTTCAAAAGCATCGTATTGAGCGAGTACTGATAACGGATAATAAATTTAAACTTGGTGGAATGATAACCGTCAGTGATATCAAAAAAACAAGTGACTTTCCAAAAGCAGCGAAGGATGACCAAGAAAGACTAATAGTAGCTGCTGCAGTTGGTGTTGGAAAAGGCTCTACTGAGAGAATCAGAGCTCTAGTGGAGGCAGGTGTTGATGTAATCGTCATTGATACCGCTCATGGCCACTCTCAAGGAGTAATTGATCGAGTGATAAAAACTAAAAAAGATTTTCCAGATCTAGAAATAATTGCAGGAAATATTGCGACAGCGAAGGCTGCACTTGACCTTGCCAAGGCAGGTGCAGATTGTGTCAAGGTTGGAATTGGCCCTGGAAGTATATGTACAACTCGCATCGTTGCTGGAGTTGGAGTCCCCCAGATAAGCGCGATTTCTGATATTGCTGAAGCCCTAAAAAAAACCAATGTTACGGTGATTGCAGATGGTGGCATACGTTACTCTGGTGACGCTGCTAAAGCCTTTGCAGCTGGCGCGAACTGCGTTATGCTTGGCTCGATGCTTGCAGGAACAGAAGAGTCTCCCGGAGAAGTCGAGCTATACCAAGGAAGATCTTACAAGGCTTATCGTGGAATGGGATCGATTGGAGCGATGGGTCAGGCTCACGGATCATCAGATCGCTACTTTCAGGCAGAACTTGCTGCTGAGAAACTTGTGCCTGAGGGGATAGAAGGAAGGGTTCCTTATAAAGGCTCTATTCGACCAATTATTCATCAAATGGTCGGTGGTATAAGATCATCCATGGGTTATACAGGCTGCAAAAATCTTGACGCCATGAGAACTAAAGTTGAGTTTGTTCAAGTCACTTCTGCTGGAATGACTGAGTCCCATGTTCATGATGTAGCGATCACTAAAGAAGCCCCAAACTATCACCAATAGCTGCAGTAATCAACTGAATCGATTAATAGAAAACAAACTACACTCAGATAAATTGTACTCATTTGATAACAAATTACACAGTAATTTAGCTGAAGTTGCGGCATGAGTTAATCCATAATGGCCATGCCCACAATTATAAAATACTCTAGGCGACTTTCTAGACCTAGAAATTACCGGAAATGAATCTGGTAGAGAGGGTCGACTTCCCATCCAAAAATTTGCTTCATCAATATTTAATCCTGGAAACAATTCTTGACTAATTCGAGCTATGGAATCGAAATAAGCTTGATTTGGAGGACGATTAGGGTTGCAGTATTCAGCCCATCCTCCGATTCTAAGACCACTTGATAAAGGTGTTGCTACAATACCCCGATCAGCAAAAACAATTGGAAGGTCTATTTGAATATTTGGAGATGGTATTGTTAAGTTATAACCTCTTTCCGCAGTAATTGGTATAAAGTCACCCAAAGATTTTGCAAAAGTAATTGAATCAACTCCTGCTGCAATGATTACTGCATCATATTTATAACTACCTTCTTCAGTATCAATCCATACAGAATTTAAATTTTCACTAACGCTACTAACTTTATTTTTGTAGAAATTAGCACCACTCTTTTGAACTGCATCAGAAAGACTTTGAACTAATTCAAATGGCTCTCTAACCATACCCCATTCATGAGACAAGTATGCATGCTTAAATTTATCGTTAATCGATGGAGTTAAACTTGCGATTGAGTCCTGATTTAATAACTCACTTGAAAATCCTCTTTCGTTTTTTTCATTCCAGCTATTCTTACTTGAAGTAAAACTCTTTTTAGTATCATAGATAAAGACACAGCCAGAATGATTCATCATCTCACCCAGATTATAAAACTCTAAAAGTGCCTTTGTATCCTTCAAAGAATGCTTGCCTAGAAAACTTATTGCATCTGTAGCTGATTTAAATCGATGCCCATGAGATGTCAGTAAAAACTTCCAAAACCATGAAGTTTGAGACCAAAAGTCTTTAAATGGAATCTTTAATGGTGCATCAGAATCCATTAACATTTTTAAAGCCTTCCATTGTATTCCTGGAGAACTAAGAGGGAAAATATCAGATGATCCAATGTGTCCTGCATTTGCCTTTGAAGCACCAGCCACGCCTGGGTCTGAAGTGTCATAAACGCTAACATGAAAACCTTTTTGACTCAACACACAGGCACTGGTAATACCCACAATACCAGCTCCAATTACTGCTATAGATGAGCCTAAAGGAACATTTGATGTCAACATTTAGATAAAACTAACTTAACAAGTCAAAAGCATCACCCCAGCAATCTGCAACTTTATAACCCAAAGGGTATGGATCACTTGGGTCAAGTCCTATCTGATGAATACCATGAATCCATCCTCGACCAGAAACTCTTGGCAATATTCCAGATTTACCTGCAATCGTTTTTTTGGCTAAAATTTCAACTTGAAACTCACTGTCGATTATTGATCTGGCAACAAATGTCTGACCAACTGACGCCTGGCCTCTTGCTTCCATCACTGCGAGACGGGCTGAATTACCAGTACCGCATGGAGAGCGATCAATTCGACCAGGTGGAAGGATTGTTGCTCCTTTCATAACTCCATCACTGTCATGACCAACAAACATAGTATATGAAATACCATTTAAGTCTTTAAATTGAGGATGCTCTATATTAAGCTGTTTATTAACAGCCCTATGCACTTTAGTTCCAATATCTACTAGTTGACGTGCATTTTCTGGCAGTATCTTAAGGTTAAACTGGGTTGGATCAATTAATGCATAAAAAACACCTCCAAAGGCGATATCAACAAAAACTTCTCCAAGACCTTCAACATTAACCATTGCATCAAGCTGATCTGCATATGATGGTGTCATATCTAAAGTGACACGTTCACATTTTCCATTTTTACAATTCGCCTTTGCACGAACAAGCCCTGCAGGAGTATCAAGAGTTACAATCGTCTCAGGCTCTTTCATTTCGATTCTTCCAGTTTCAAGCATTACAGTAACCAGGCAAATACTATTTGAACCCGACATTGCATGAGCTTTATCACCTTGCAATATTATGAAACCTATGTCTGCTTCTTTAGTTGTAGGTTCAAATATTAAATTTGTTGACATTTGTGCATAGCCACGAGGCTCGAATACCAAAAAACGACGTAAACTATCATCAACTTGGTTTATGAAGTTCATTTTTTCTAGCATCGTGACACCAGGAATATCATTGACAACGCTAGTCACTACTCTTCCAACCTCGCCCTCTGCATGAGCCTCTATCATTGTTAAGGTTTTTTTCCAGCGCATTAGTTAATAATTCCAAATAAATGGAGGATTCATTGTTTTATTGGCCATGTATCAGAAAGACGATAACCCTCTGGCCATGGATCTTCTGGATCAATCATTAATTGGTGTGTCCCTGTAATCCATGCCCTTCCTCGGATTGATGGAATAATAGCTTTCTTATCTCCCACCTTAGTCTCCTCGACTATACTACAATCAAATCGAGAATCAAGAATTGAGCGACCAATCATTCGGTCTCCTTTTTGGAGTTCACCTTTTGCATGAAGAACTGCCATACGGGCAGAGCAGCCAGTACCACAAGGTGAGCGATCTAATTTACCAGGGTCTATTACTACACTATTGCGACTAACTTTCACACCTTCTTCATCAAATAAAGGAAGTGCAAGTTCGCAGAAGGAAATATGCCTCCAGTCAGAATTAGTTGGGTGATTAAAATCAAGCTGTAGATTAGCAGCGGCAGTTATTTTTGACCCCATTTCAGCTAAATCTTTAGCCTCATGAGGTTTAATTTCAAAGCCAAGTTCAGCAGCATTTACTATAACAAAGCTATCTCCTCCATAGGCAGTGTCAACCTTTAGAGAGCCCAATCCTTCAACTTCAATATAAACATCTAGCTGGTCTGCAAAAGAGGCTACATTATTGATTTCAATACTTTTAGCTTTACCATCTTCACAGTAGGCCTTAACTGGAACAAGTCCACCGGGAGCCTCAAGTATAAATTCTGTTACAGGCTCTGTCATCTCAATTAACCCAGTATCAAGTAAAACAGTGGATACACAGATTGAATTTGAGCCAGACATTGGTGGAGTATGCTCAGGCTCCATAACAATAAAACCCTGTTGAGCCTTTGGATTCTGAGGTGGCACTAAAAGATTGACATGCTTAAATACTCCTCCTCTTGGTTCATTTAAAACGAATTGTCTTAATTTTTGATCTTGATCAATCCAACGTGCCTTCTCCCAGAGACTACTACCTTTTGGTTCTGGAATACCGCCAACAATTACATTGCCAACCTCTCCCTCAGCATGGCAGGAGACAATATGAATCAACTTATTGCTTTTCATTACATATCCCCACTAATATCAATCCATAGCGTTTTAGTCTCCGTATACTGGTCATGAGCCATAAGGGAATTATCTCGACCCCCAAAACCAGATAATTTATAACCTCCAAATGGGGTTGATATGTCTCCTTCACCATAACAATTGACAGATACAGTTCCAGCCTGAAGAGCACGACCATATTTATGAGCCTTGGTAACGCTTGAGGTAAATAATGAAGCTTGAAGTCCGTAAGAGGTATCATTTGCTAGTTTTATCGCCTCTTCATCACTTTCTACTATCATCATCGCAAACACAGGACCAAAAATTTCTTCCTTAGCAATAACCATATCCGAAGTAACACCTATAAAAAAAGTTGGTTCAATAAATAAACCATCTCCTGAATCAATCGAATTACCACCTGCAATTACTTCAGCACCCTGATCTTTAGCAATTTGTATATAACCTAAAATCTTATCGTACTGCTCATGTGAGATAATTGCTCCAAGCTGATTCGCGGGGTCTAAGGGGTCTCCAGTATTCCAATCTGCCATTTTTTCTTTGACTTTTAATAGCATCTGATCTTTAAGATTTTTATGAACAATTAATCTAGAATTGGCAGTACAGTTCTGACCCATATTCCAAAGAGCTGCAAAAACTGCATGCTCTGCAACTCCGTCAAGATTAGTTGCGTCTGATAGCACTACTGCAGGATTTTTCCCTCCACACTCAAGAATAATTTTCTTTAAATTACTTTGCCCAGAAAACTCTAGAAAAAGCCTTCCAACCTCAGTAGAACCTGTAAAAGAAATCGCATCAATATCATGATGTCGTCCCATTGGCTCTCCCACATCAGGGCCTTCACCCGGAAGAACATTTAAAACACCCGCGGGTATTCCTGCTTCATAAGCAAGCTCAGCTACTCGAAGCGCCGTCATTGAGGTCTGCTCAGCTGGCTTAACTATAACGCTGTTACCTCCTGCTAATGCTGGAGCAATTTTCCATGCTAACATCATTAGTGGAAAGTTCCAAGGCAATACACAACCAACAACACCTAATGGCTCTCTGGTAATTAAACCAACAGCATCATCATTTGCTGGAGAAACTTGATCATAAATCTTATCTATTGCTTCAGCGTGCCACTTAATAGTAACAATTGTTTCTGGAAGATCAGTCAGAACGCACTCACTAATTGGCTTTCCACTTTCTAAACTTTCAAGAACTGCAAGTTCTGTTTGATTTTGTTCTATGAGATCTGCCAATTTAAGCAATGACTCCTTCCTCTCACTAGGATGCTTTTTAGACCACTCTCCAGAATTAAATGCTTCTCTGGATACTTCTACAGCATAATCGACATCCCTATCATTACAGGCAGAAACATTTGCTAGAACTGACCCATCTGCCGGATTAATAGTCTCCATACTATTTCCAGCTTTTGGCTTTTGAAACTTACCATTAATAAAAGGATCAATTGGAAATTTAATTTTTGCAGCAATATCTGCATATTCAGCTTTACTAAGAAGATCTGACATTGATATACTCCTGTTAATTTAAAATTGAATGAAGTGAGGATTTTGTAGTTTTAATAACTGAAATCATCTCGTTTCTGAGAGAATCCTCAATAGGAAGTAATGGAAGTCGAACTTTGCCAGCTGGGCGACCTTGCTGTTCGCATCCTAATTTTACACACTGCAGAAACTTACCACCCTGCTCCAAGGCTTTCATAAGAGGCATCAAGGCACTCATTAGCTGCCTTCCCTTTTCAAAGTCAGACTGATTTCCAAGTATATCCATTAACTGGACACACTCTGATGGGAAAAAATTTGCAGTTGCACACACCCAGGACTTTGCCCCCCAAGCTGCAAACTCAAGTACCTGCTCCTCTCCACCAACTGCTAGCTCAATTGAAGAATAATTATTAGACAATAGTGGTAATCTAGAGTAATCACCACTGGATTCTTTAATTGCGGCTATCAATGGATTATCTGCAACAATATCTAAGAAGACTTCGCCCATCTCAACCCCCGTTCTTCCTGGGTAGTTATATAACATTATAGGCAAACCAGTTTTATTAGCTATCTCTAGCACATGGCTTGCTAGCTCTTCTTCTGATGGCAATGAATAGGGGGGAGCTGCTACTAAAAGTGATTTAGCTCCTGCATCAACTGCAGCTGATGAGATTTCTAGACATTCATCAACCCTAATATCATTTACACCAGCCATAAATTCGACTTGATTATTGATTCTATCTGCTGCAAATTTAAATTGTTGAATACGCTCTTCTTTAGAAAGAGCATAAAACTCTCCAGTTGAACCACCAACAATTATTCCAGCAACACCATTCTCAATTTGCCAGTCAATGACCTCTGCATACAAATCCCAATCAATTTCACCACTATCCTTAAACGGGGTAATGATTGGGGTATAAATTCCTTCAAATCGCATTAATTTTCTCCAATTAGATATCTTAAAAAGAAAATAATATACTAAATTTAACTTTTTACAGCACTTTGTAATTATTTAAACTCATTAAGAATTGCTTTGATTGAAGATAATTAAAAACCTCTAAAATGTTCTTTCATTCTTTGAATAAAAGTGATAGTATATATTCAACATTGAATTTGCCCTATTGGAAATCAATGTTATTTTTTTTTATAAAGGAGAAAAGTTAATGAAAATGTTTAATAAAACATTAGTGTCGCTCACGACAGCAGCAGTTTTGCTTTTTGGAGCTTCATCTGCTTATGCAGATAAACTTGATGATGTTATCGATGCAGGTGTTCTAAGATGTGGAGTAGTTCTTGACTTTCCACCTATCGGATATCGAGATGCAAATAATGAGCCGGCAGGTTTTGATGTAGAGTACTGCAAAGACTTAGCAGCAGCACTAGAAGTTGATTATGAAATTATTGCTGTAACATGGGCAGAACGCCTTCCATTAATTGTTACGAATCGTGGTGATGTTGTTTTTGGAGGTACTTCTGATACTCTATCTCGTGCTAAGACAGTAGGCTTTACAATACCTTATGCAATTTATTATGCTCAGGCAGTTGTTGGTGCCAATAGTGGCATTGTGACTGTTGAAGATATGTACGACAAAAAAGTTGCTGCAGCTGTTGGAACCGTACCTGAACAGGAATGGCTAAAAATTGCTGAAGAATTAGGAATTGAAGGCAACTATCAAGGCTATCAGTCTGAGAACGAAGTATTCTTAGCAGTGGCTCAAGGTAAAGCTGATGCAGGTATAACAACTAACACTACAGTTTTGCCAATTACTCAGCAATTTGATACGGTTATCGCTGGTCCACGTATGCCATGGGGTACAGACTATACTTCTGTAGTAGGCCCACGTATGGATGTTACTTGGCTAAACTACCTTAATCTTTTTGTAACGCAGCAAGTTCGTTCTGGACGTTATCAAGAGCTTTGGGGTAAGTTTGTTGGTGGCGAAGCACCTGAATTACGCATTCCTGGTGTTTACTACTAATAAATAATTTCAATATGGCCGGCTTGCCGGCCATTTTTTTTCAAAAAATTAATTATGGATTACAATTTCCATTGGAGACCAGTATTTAAATCTCTTCCTGATTTACTAGAATCAGCATTATTAACGCTAGAGGTTGCAATCCTTTCGATGATATTAGGAATATTGTTTGGTCTTGCTCTTTCTTTAATTAGAATTAAAATGACAGGGCCTTTAAAGTGGTTCGCTGTTTCATGGATTGAACTTGCTCGAAATACACCAGCCCTATTACAATTATTTTTCTTTGGATTCGGACTCGGTGCATTTGGAATTCACTTTAGCCCTTTTCTTATAGTTTTAATGGGTTTAACCTTTAATAACTCAGGCTACTTAGCTGAGAATTTTCGAGGTGGATTTAACTCTATTCCAGATACGCAAATTCGAGCCTCACTAAGCCTTGGAATGAATAATTTTCAAACTTACACAAGAATAATAATTCCTCAAGTTCTCCGAGTTGTATATCACCCAATGACTAACCAAATGGTGTGGGCTGTTTTGATGTCTTCTTTAGGTATGTTAGTTGGCTTTCGTGAACTATCAGGTGAAACACAATTTTTTGCATCTAAAACATACCGTATTTTTGAGTACTTTGCTGCAACTGCAATTATTTACTACGTGATAGTAAAGATTATTCTTGGTCTTTCAAGATTAATGGCTTCGCGTCTTTTTAAATATTAGGATAATCTTTATGGGAACAGCCTCTACATATTTCTCAGGTTTCAATCTTAATGACTTATTGTATCTTGGTGAAGCAGCTCTCAGAACCTTATGGATCTCATTCTGGGCTATCAGTATTGGTTCTTTTATCGGAATTTTTCTAGGTTTAGCCTTGAGCGTTTCAAGGGTGATAGCATACACACTTGGTGCAATTTTAGATGTATTTCGGTCTGTTCCATTAATTATTCAGCTAGTTTTATTTTTTAATTTTGCACCTATTATTGGTCTTAGGCTTAACCCATTTGAAGCTGGATTAATTGTCCTTATTGTCTATACTTCAGCTTATGTTGCCAATGTAGCAAGAGGAGGAATTGAAGCTGTTGGGATTCCAATGAGAAGAGCTGCTAGAAGCTTAGGAATGACTTATTGGCAAGATTTACGTTATGTTGTATGGCCAATTGGACTTCGTGCAGTATTTCCTGCTTGGGTAGGCGTTGCTTTAGGAGTTCTAAAGGATAGTGCATTAGTTTCAATACTTGGATATATTGAGCTTTTAAAGGCCTCTCAAATACTTATGACGAGAACACAAGAGGCAATCTTAATATTATCAATTGCTGGTGCATTCTATTTTGCTTTATCTTATCCAATTTCTTATTATGCTTCTCGACTAGAACAAAGGTGGTCTGAATGATTAAAATTACAAACCTACATAAACAATATGGTGAACTTGAAGTCTTAAAGGGAATTGACCTTGACGTGCCAAAAGGCGAAGTGTTAAGTGTTATTGGATCCTCTGGCTCAGGAAAATCAACATTACTTTATTGCATTAATGGGCTGGAGCCTATCCAAAAAGGACAAATTATTGTAGATGATATCGATGTTCATGCGAGTGACACAAACCTTAACTCAGTTCGCCAAAACATGGGAATGGTTTTTCAGCAGTGGAATAGTTTTCCTCACTTAACAGTTCTTGAAAACGTAGCACTAGCTCCAAAAATCGTTAGCAAACTTTCAAAGAAAGAAGCGCTTGAAGTCGCAGAAAAACAGCTACTTCATGTTGGACTTGGAGATAAACTAACTCAATACCCCTCTGCACTTTCAGGTGGACAACAGCAGCGTCTAGCTATTGCTCGTGCTTTAGCAATGGAGCCAAAATGTATGTTGTTTGATGAAGCCACATCTGCTCTAGATCCAGAGCTTGTCGGAGAAGTTCTTGATACAATTAGGCTTCTTGCTGATGAGGGTATGACAATGATTTGTGTTACCCATGAGATGGGATTCGCTAGAGAAGTCTCTGATAGAGTGGCTTTTTTTCATGAAGGTAAAATTGAAGAAATTAATCAACCAGAAGAATTATTTGGCTCTGCTAAGTCTAAGTACTTACAAAAATTTCTATCAAAAGTTAAAACATAGAGTTTTTAACTACTTACCGGAGTTTAACTATGGGAAAACTTTCCAATAACGAAGCCATTATTTTTGTTCAAAATAATGTGGAAGGTGATGTTGTAGTTTGTAGTGAAGGGGTGAGTTTCTGGGGGGGTGTTGATCCTGACACAGGAGTCATTATTGATATTCATCATCCTAATTGTGGAGAACAGCTTTCTGGAAAAATTGTACTTATGCCAACTTCACGAGGCTCATGCAGCGGTAGCGGTGTTTTGCTGCAGCTTGCGCAAAATGGACATGCACCAGCTGCAATTGTATTTAGAGAAAATGAAGATATATTAACTCTTGGAGCAATGATTGCGGAAAAGCTGTTTAACAAAAAAATTGCTATATTACGACTAAAACCAAATATTTATAATTTATTATCTTTACAGAAATCAGTAAAAATTGATAATCTCAAATTATATTTCTCAAGTAACTTGATTAATTTATGTCAGCCTGATTTAAGTAGAATTTACTTGAATAATTCAGATAAAAAAATGTTGGCTGGCAATCACGGTAAAGCCACAAAAATTGCAATGGAAATATTATGTTTAATGGCTGCCTCTCAAAATGCAGATAAATTAATCGATGTTTCTAGAGGTCATATTGATGGTTGTATCCTTGCGCATGATGCTAATCTCAATTTTGCAGAAAAAATGCTTGAAATGGGTGCGCGTGTTATTGTTCCAACTTCAATTAATGCAATCTCAGTAGATAGAAATAATTGGAAGTCACAAGCTGTAGATCCTGAACTGGCTGATAAAGCTAGCAGACTTGCTGATTCATATGTCAAAATGGGTGCTCATCCTACATTCACATGTGCACCTTATCTTTTAAGTGAAAAACCAACTAAAGATGAAGTGATTGGATGGTCTGAGTCAAATGCTGTTATTTATGCAAATTCTGTAATTGGAGCTAGAACTCAGAAGCATCCAGATTATTTAGATTTATTCATAGCAATGACTGGCCGTACTCCAAATACTGGTGTTTATCTTGAAGAGAATCGAAAGCCTAGCTGCGAAATTAGAATATCATTACCTTTGAAATTTGATGAGTCTATATGGCCAATGATAGGCTGGCTGGCTGGCTATAAATCACCAAATGGAATTCCAGTATTAATTGGCCTTGAAGATATTTCACTGAGTAATGACGATTTAAAAGCTTTATGTGCAGCATTTGGTACAACATCTGCATCTCCAATGCTTCATATTAAAGGGCATACACCAGAAGGGGAGTTGCAAAGCACTCAAGATGCCATTTCTTCAACTATAAAGCCTAACGATTTATTAAATTTGTGGCAAAAATTCAATACTGGCAATAACAAGATAGATCTAGTTGCTATTGGAAGTCCGCATGCATCTCCAGCTGAGTGCGTGAAGTTTTTGAAATTGTTATTGGAAAAAAATCAGACTGTTGTTGTTCCAACTATTATGACTGTTGGGCGAGAAACTCTTGCAAGATTAAGAGATCATGGGACTTTAAATCAACTTTCCAAATTAGGAGTTCAAATTATCCCTGATATTTGTTGGTGCTCAATAACTGAACCAGTTTTTCCACCAAAGACCCAATCATTAATTACTAATTCTGGTAAATACGCTCACTATGGTGAAGGTCTGACAGGGAGAAACATAAGGTTTGGAAGTTTGAACGACTGTACAATCGCTGCTTTAACTGGCTTTGTTGATGATGAGCCACCTAATTGGTTGAATTCCTCCACTTAACAATTTTTTTGAAATCTCTAAGATCTATGTTTAGCTTAATGACATTCCAAATGAAGTTCAAGCTATATTAAATAGCAATATGTCGGCCTCAGACCCATGAGATTTCTGATTGAGCAAAATATTGATATGCATGGATATACAGCTCTTTCTTTTTAAAAAAAATTATTGATCCTTAATTTAATTTGCCAAAAAATGTCATTCGAGCTGATTCAGATAGCTTGATACCTGGAATTGAATTGTATGCTAAGACCGATAATATTCTAGTCCTATGCCCAATGGTTGGAGTAACACGATGAATAGCATCCTTTCCCCTAAAAAGAACCAGCGAGCCATTATCCATGGTGAGTTTTGTAGGTTGCATTTGCCCATTAATTAAGTCCAATACTTGATCATAGTTATTGTCATTATTTTTTGAGTTTCTGAAGTCCCTTATATATTCAAATTCACCTCCTGCCTCAGGCTTCTGTATAAGTAAGGTGATTGCAAAAGATGAGTTATCAAAGTGCCAACCAAGCTCCTGCCCTTCATTAGCATAATGAATATTGATTGAAGATAAGTTGTCATCATATTTATACAGCTCCTTCTCTTCAAGAACTGAACAAAGAAAGTCTCTAAACTCCTTTGAATCATACAATGCTCTCAATGCTGAGTCTTGCGGAATCTGGTCATCAGTTATGCAGCCCTTCGAAGATATAACTGTTCTATTTCTTGGATGGCTCTTGAGGTAGTGATTATCGAAAGGCTCTAAGTAGACATTGTGTTCATTTATACAATAGTAAGCTAGTTTTGCCCGCTGTTTGGCTTCTTCAAGAATACTTCTAATAGAGTCATTTAAAAGGAAATTATTGAGCACTAAGACTCCATCCTCATCTAAGGTTGATTTACATTCAGCTCTATAATCCGGCTTATCAATAGGATGGCTATTAATATTTAAAATTGAAGCAAGTTGATTAGTTTCTTTATTCAAAGCATTAATTTAGACTTGTAACTGTAAAAATAATTTTAATGGTATTTGTTTAGAATGAGTCTACTTGTTTATTAGATAATTAAACAAAAAAATTGCAACCACATGATTCATTTTAGTCAGATATCAAAAGAAGAGTTTTTAGCAGAATATTGGCAAAAAAAACCCTTGCTCATAAAGCAAGCGATACCGAATTTTATCTCTCCTTTATCTCCAGATGAGTTAGCTGGACTGAGCTGTGAGGAAGATTTTGAATCAAGAGTTGTTAAAGGCTCAACTAAAAAAAATAATTGGTCTCTGGAGAATGGTCCATTTAATGATGATTATTTTGAAAGTTTACCTAAAAATGAATGGTCACTCCTTATCCAGGGTGTCGACAAGCATATCCTAGAAGTCTATAAAATGATTGAAGAGTTTGACTTTATTCCAAGATGGCGATTTGACGATGTAATGATTTCATTTGCAGCCAAAGGTGGAAGCGTTGGACCTCACTACGATCACTATGATGTCTTTTTACTTCAGGGCCTTGGAAGAAGACAATGGCAAATCAGCTCACTTAATTGCCATCCCAATAATTATATAAAACATAGTGAGCTAAGAATTATGGAAAGCTTTCAGATTGAGGATACATTAGTCACTGAACCGGGTGATATTTTATATATACCACCCGGGATTGCTCACCACGGAACAAGTCTTGATAAGGAATGCATTACCCTCTCATTTGGCTACAGATCCTACTCAGCAAATGAAATGATGGAGACACTTGATTTGAAGCCAGATAAGCAAAATAATGACTATTATAATGATCCTAAATGGCTAACAGAAATGGGCAAATCTGAAATTCCTAATGAAAGTGTTGCTCAAGCACTCAAGCTCTTAAATGTTGATCATTTACCTACAGATTTCTTTGGATGTTTTGTAACTCGACTTGATTTATTTGATCAGCAAAAATTTGATGAAATGATGGCTTTTGAAGAGCCAATAGAAATTGAAAAATCAACCTCATATCTTTTGTCCCCAATATGTCGTGTTGCTTATCAAATGATTGATTCTGAACTCCATGTTTTTATTAATGGAGAGTCTTTTGACACTCAATTCTTTGATAATGAACTACTAATTAACTTTTGCAACTCGAGGATGATAGAAATAAATGATCAAAATTTTCTTCTTGCCAAAAAACTTTCATCGCTTTATTTGATAGAAAAAAATGTTTAACCATTATTGACCTAACTTTTTAGTGATTATGTCTTTTTTTATCGATTTCTAAGTATTCTCAGACCTTCTAAATTAGTCTAACTAATGAGAAAATTAGGGGATAATTCAACTGTTTTATGGATTTTGGTAAGTTTTATCTCAAGCATACCTAGACGGTATGTTTTATATAAAGCTTATTGCGTTAAACCATAAAACACTTTTAATTTTATTGGAGTAACACAATGGACATGAAAATAGTTCAAAAAAGTTTTACGTTTGGCAATAGCCAAATTTCATTTGAAACGGGAAGAATTGCTAGGCAAGCTCATGGAGCTGTCTTAGCCAGCATGGATGACACCCAAGTCTTGGTATCAGTTGTCGGCGCAAAAGAAGCTAAGCCAGGTCAATCTTTTTTCCCTTTATCTGTAGATTACATCGAAAAAACATATGCCGCTGGAAAAATTCCTGGTGGTTTTCTAAAAAGAGAAGGCAGACCTAGCGAGAAAGAAACTCTTACCTCAAGACTCATTGACCGCCCTATTCGTCCGCTATTTCCAAATGGCTATATGAATGAGGTTCAGGTAATGATTCAGGTTATCTCATCAAATAAAAATGTGGATCCTGATGTTTTAGCAATGATTGCTACATCAGCTGCCCTAGCAATCTCTGGAGTTCCATTTAAAGGCCCAATAGGCGCCGCTCGAGTCGGCTATCAAAATGGCAACTATACAATCAATCCAACATATAGCGACCTTGAATCTTCAGAACTAGATATGGTTGTTGCAGGAACCAAAGATGCGGTACTTATGGTTGAGTCTGAGGCAAGTGAACTATCTGAAGAGGTTATGTTAGGTGCTGTAATGTATGCTCATGAGCAATTTCAAGTTGTTATTGATAGTGTTGCTGAATTTGCAAAAGAGGTTGGTGTATCCCCTCGCGAATGGGTTGCTCCTGAAGAGAATGAATCTCTCTTAACGTCTATTAAATCGAAGTATGAAAGTCAAATTTCAGAAGCTTATCAGACAGTCGACAAGATGGATCGCTATGAAAAAATGGGTGAAATTAAAGACGCTGCACTCGAAGAGTTTGTTAGTGAAGAGGATTCAATTAGTGATGATGAGGTTAAAAATTACATTAAAAAAATCGAAAAATCAACAGTTAGAGAGAGGATTTTAGCTGGTGAACCTAGAATTGATGGAAGAGACAACTCTACTGTTAGGGGGTTAGCTATTGAAACTGGAGTACTGGAGAATACTCATGGTTCTGCACTTTTCACAAGAGGTGAAACGCAGGCCTTAGTTGTTACGACCCTAGGCTCAAAAAGAGATGCTCAGCTCATTGAAACCCTTGAGTCAAATGATAGAATAGAAGATCACTTCATGCTTCACTATAACTTTCCTCCATACTGTGTAGGTGAAACTGGACGAGTAATGGGTGTTAAAAGACGTGAAGTCGGACATGGAAGACTAGCAAGAAGAGGTATTTCAGCTTGCCTTCCAAACCTTGAAGAATTTCCTTACACGATTCGTGTAGTGTCTGAAATTACTGAATCTAATGGCTCTAGCTCTATGGCAAGTGTTTGCGGATCATCTCTTTCTTTGATGGATGCAGGTGTTCCTCTTAAAGCTCCTGTTGCTGGAATTGCAATGGGATTAGTTAAAGACGAAGATCGATTTACTGTCTTAACTGATATTCTTGGAGATGAAGACCATCTAGGCGACATGGATTTTAAGGTTGCTGGAACATCAAAAGGAATAAACGCCCTTCAAATGGATATTAAGATTGATGGGATTACCGAAGACATTATGTCTATAGCACTTAAGCAAGCAAAAGATGCAAGGCTTAATATATTAGGTCAAATGAATCAGGTCATTTCCGAGCCGAATTCAGCATCGAAAAATGCACCTAAAACTAAAGTCATTAAAATACCTACTGATAAGATTAGAGATGTTATTGGAAAAGGTGGAGAGACTATCAGAGGAATTGTTTCTCAGTCTGGTGCAAGCGTTGATGTTGATGATGATGGCAATGTAAATATCTTTGCAAATGACTCAGAGAGCTTTGAAAAAGCAGTTCAAATGGTTAAAGATGTTACTGCTGTTCCTGAAGTCAATAAAGTTTACATGGGCAAAGTTGCCAAAATCGTTGAATTTGGTGCATTTGTAACTATCATGCCTAATCAAGATGGACTCCTACACGTTTCTGAAATTGCTCACGAGCGAGTAGAGAAGGTTGAAGATTATCTCAAAGAGGGGGAAGAGATTGAGGTTAAGGTTCTTGGAATTGATCGAGGCCGAATTAAACTTTCTAGAAAAGTTTTAATCGAAAAGTAATGATGAAAGCCACCGCAAGGTGGCTTTTTTATTTAGAATAAAATTATGTCAGAACAGAAAATAGTTGAACTTGAGGAAAAAATTGCGTTTCTTCAAAATATGATTGATGAGTTGAATATGGTTGTTTTTCGTCAAGGCGAAAAACTGGATAAACTCAACTTAAAACTAAAAGATACTAATGAAAAATTGCTCAATCAATCTGAATCAATAACTTCTAATAGATTCGATTCAGACGAAAAACCGCCCCATTATTAAGCATTTGCATTAATTCGCTTCATCATAATGATTAACGCAACTCCATTTAATCCCCAAACCACACTTAACAGGTACATATTAAAGGTTAAACTTAAAAATTCAGCCAAATAGCCGACCAGTGCGGGTCCAAAAATAAAGCCAGAAAATCCAAGGGTAATTAAGTTTGCAAC
>Ga0222716_10001490_pt1 | contig 19578 bp, 17 predicted proteins | sample C33_13DmetaG_FD_165044 | JGI IMG/M metagenome (GOLD analysis project Ga0222716, IMG submission 165044) | Estuarine water microbial communities from San Francisco Bay, California, United States - C33_13D | ecosystem: Environmental > Aquatic > Marine > Unclassified | place: USA: California... | reverse complement strand
CGTGGTTGGCGCGAAACGTGAACTGTTAATTTCTACGTTTGGTCCTGTCATGTACGGCAATCACACCGCCAGAGGTAAGCACAAGTGGGCTTCATTTGTTCCTGCTGACGAACCTTCCCCGGACCCAGTGGACGTAAAGGTTAAGCCAAAACGTGTCACACAGAAGAAGGTACAGCCCGTCGTAAAAGCTACAGGTAATAACAATGTCGCTATAGGTAACTCAACTGTTGCCGTGGGTAACTCAACAGACGCGCATGTGTTTACCATCCGTATACCCAAGCGTCTTGTCTGGGGGGTACTGGTATCTGCGTTGGTAGTCGCTGCGTGGTACGTGGGCAAATCATTCTAATTCGGGCAACTGCCCGAAATCAAACGGGGTGGCGTGGTGTCACCCCACAACAAATGGAGAAATACAATGGCCTTATATTGGCAAAATCAAAAACTAACTACATTCGACAGCGTGGCTGCGCATTACGATGCTATCAAACCGCTGCGTGGTAAACTTGCGCCGCACAACGTACGTCCTATCGGGGATCGTGCGAGGAAATGGGAGCGGATCAAAAAGATCAATAACAACTGTTACTTGCTAATGGACGGGTACTACAGTGGTGATGACGTGTTCCCTTCATGGTACTCTGGTGGTGAAACAGATGTTCCAACCAAAGCTGAGATGATTAACCTTGCACCAATCGTGTGGCGTAGACACAGAGATGGTACGACGACAATCAAGGTGCGTAACGGCACAGGTAAAGGTTCCCACAATGGTCGGTATAGTTTCTTAGACAGACACTTGCCGAACGGTATGCGGTTCATCATTCGCAACGGCAAACACTTTATATCGTTGGGCTACGGCACCACTTACAAGGAATACTACCTCGCTAAGAGTAACACCACTGCCAAATGCGCGTTACCGAAGTCAAAACATAGGAACCGATGGAACAGCCACCTTACATCTCGTGATGATGGTGTGGCGCTGACGTTTCGTATCAAGAACGGTGTAATGTTTTTTGAGGATGGTGGTAAGCCGCTTCCGGTTCCGCCGAAGGTTCGTGTCGATAAGGTAGCCAAGGCTAAGATGAAGGATGCTATTGCTGAGTTCCGCGAGTGGGCGTTCACCATGTATCCTTTGTTACCTACCAACGACTACGAGTATAACAATCGTATCCGTGAGGAAATACGTAGCGAATTAGGTGGTTACGGATGGGGCGTACTCGGTAGTTTTGATAATAACCCAGAAGTTACACGTAAGATAATAAATGACCCTGACCACGGGTTACGTCTGCACCTGATGTACGGGATCATGGGGCAGACTGACTACCATCTGCGTCACACGTTTGACAGTGATGCGGATCATGTGAAGACTGTCAAAGCGCAATTCAACCGTAAGATCAACAAAATCTGTGGTTTTACAAAACAAGTGAGAGGATAAAAAATGTCTATAAGTCATACAACAGTGGACGCCGCCAAAGAATATGCGGATGAATATACACGTATGCGCGAAGGCGTACCGCACGAACAAGGTAAATATGTGAAACCTCAACTGTACGAGTTCGTCCGTGCAATAGAGAAAACGCTACGCGTAAAGACCATACCGCGCTGTGACAAGACAGTACATGTGTACCGCGAGGATGACCTGATGACTATGGGTTACATCGGGTACGGCGACTTTGCAACCAGTGTGCACGGGGGTAACAAGTTTATAGTATGTGCGCGTGGTATTGAGAATATGAAGTATTGTAGCAGTGGAAACCAACACAACATGCGTATGGCGATCCACATGGATACCGCCGTGAAACATGCTAAGAGACATCTTGTATCTTATACTGTTGGTGAGTGTGCTATCGCTTTGGTAGACGGTGTTACGAAAGAGGTAAACAAGTTCAAGAACACTGTGCGGAACGATTACGACGAAGCCATACAAGCTGTGGGGATAAACACACGCGGCTACGGTTCGGGCAAGAAAGCCGCAGATCGACTTATGGCCGAGCTACGAACTATGGTGCAGTCTGGTCATACGTTTATCGACAAAGAACTTAATGCTGCCGTGCATACTATGTTTGAGCAACAGGAAGAAGCCAACAGGTTCAGAGATCGGGCTGTTCCTATGGACTTTGTGAACATTGCCGAGCGATGGGGTAAACAAGTGGTTAACTTTGCGCGTATCAAAGATGTGACTAGAAGTTACCATCCCGAAATAGAGATGGCGCGGTCTTACGAACCAGACGAACTGTCGGAAGATATGCAACACAAGTGCGCTGCTATGAGTATGTGTGAGGATGGTCACTTCGTAGAGGGTGTGGGATACAAAGTAAATGCCCATACGTTTTACCTCTACGTGTGAGGTGTTACACTGTGACACCAACCAATGACATCACTTACAACATACAGATACACCATACCACCAAAACTGTCCAAGTGGCATGTATAGGTATGAATTGTGTTGACGCAGACTTAAAAGGCTATTATATGTCTGTAGACGATCTACCGCCATGGGTGCAGTACAGATTGTCTGTGCTTATGATGTTGGACGTACCACCTCCTCTTACCGATGTGGATGGAGTGGGTAGTAGACTAGGGCCATATACTTATTGGGTCTACAAATAAATTCGGGCAACTGCCCGAAACGGCGAGGGGTCACGGCTCCTCGCTACTGGTATCAATGGAGAACGACAATGACACCCGAAGCAAAAGTTAAAAAGAAAGTGGTGGCTATGCTGAAAGAAGCAGGTGCGTACTACTTTTACCCTGTAACAGGTGGTTACGGGCGTAGTGGTGTACCCGACATCATAGCGTGTCTTGGCGGTAAATTTATAGGTATTGAATGTAAAGCGGGTAAGAATAAACCTACACCGCTGCAAGAAAAAAACCTGAAGGAAATACTGGGAGCAGGGGGCGTGGCTTTGGTTATCAACGAAACCAACATGGACCTAGCTGCCCGTATACTGAAGGATGTTAAGAGTTAATAACCCAAGCTGTGAGTGGGTTGCGGGTTTATGGATATTGTCCCGCGAAAACCACAGCAGTACGAGCAGCACCCTCCATACCTTTCTTGTAGTGTTGTGATCGTACCGAAGAAACCGCGTCATGGTTAGCCCCTGTGCACCACACAGGGCACCACTTTAACAATGGAGGAACCTATGGGTGACGAGCAGCTATCTACGTTTCAAGAAGCAAACCTAAAATGGTTGAAGCGACAGGTTGATAACTTACAGGATGAACAGCACCGTGCGGACGCGCGGCCCCGCGTAAAACAGGAACTTTGGGCTGCGCGTGAGGAGCTTGATAACTATGTCAAAACGCTGCGTGACCACGGTATAAAAATATGAATGAATACGAGCGTATAAAATACGAGGAGTTGTATCGACAGGCGTGGGAGCAACAGGTCAAAAAAGACAGGAAAGAAAATCCACGGTTGGTATACAACACTCGGTACATAAACAACACCGTGAATAGAGAGAACGGTGCTAAAGGTGGCAGACCCAAGAAAGGAGAAAACAAATTAAAATTGACGAAGGACGCTGAAGTGCTGAACCGCATGTTGCAGCGTAAAATGACGTTGGGAGACGCCGCAGAAATAATGGGCATAAGCCGAAAATGGGCGTCAACATTAAAAAATAAATACGATTTGCCAAGATAGGAGAACGGCATGGCTAAGAAAGGATCACCGTACGCGGATAGGATATGGGCGTACAAGGTAGAAAACCCTACAGCGAAAGCTAGGGAAATCGCAGACGCAACTAACACGTCTTATGGGTACGTTCATAGACTTCTAAAGAAGATCGGCACACCAGACGAAGTGTTTGAAAAGGAAGCACGTAGGGTTACGCGTGGGCAGGTGCTAGATACCGCCAAAGAATATGTGACCAAAGATCGTGCGGCTGACCATGGCAACATGGAAGATAACTTCAGCACCATAGGCAAGTATTGGTCGGTGCACCTAGGTGTGGACGTAAGCGCCACAGATGTAGCGGTGATGATGACGCTGTTGAAAGCTGCACGTATAAAGTCGAACCCGTCACATCCAGACAACTGGGTAGACGCATGTGGTTACATGGCATGTGGTGGCGAGATAGTGGGTAAGGTCTGATGGACCTTATTACGGTAGATTTTGAAACCTATTACGACAGGGATTATTCTCTGTCTAAGTTAACAACAGAAGCCTACGTCCGTGATCCTCGTTTTGAGGTGATCGGCGTGGCTGTCAAAGTAAATGATGGAGAAACGGAGTGGGCTAGTGGAACGCATGAACAACTTAAACAGTACCTCGGAGCCTTCCACTGGGAAGAAGCTATGGTACTTTGCCATAATACTATGTTTGATGGTGCCATTCTTAATTGGCGTTTTGGTATTTGTCCTCGGATGTATACCGATACTTTGTGTATCGCCCGTGCTCTACATGGGACTGAAGCTCGCGCAAGTCTCGCGGCGTTATCTGAAAGATACAATCTCGGCATTAAAGGGACGGAGGTCGTACGTGCACTCGGCAAACGGCGTGGAGATTTTGGACCCGTAGATTTAGCGGAGTACGGCGACTACTGCATCAATGATGTAGACCTCACCTATAAACTTTTTAGCAGGATGGCCCGACAGTTCCCTAAGCAGGAACTACGTTTGATAGACGCTACCCTGCGTATGTTTACCGAACCTACCTTGGGTTTAGATCGTGAGTTGTTGCAGTCGCACCTTCAAGATGTGAAAGATCGCAAGACCAAACTGCTATCTGATGCGGGGGTAGAAGATAAGAAAGACCTTATGTCCAACCCGAAGTTCGCGGAGTTGCTGAAAGGGTTTGGGGTCAAGCCCCCGATGAAGACGAGCCTGACCACGGGCAAAGAAACATTCGCGTTTGCCAAGAATGACGAAGCGTTCAAACATTTGTTAGAACATGAGGATGATCGTGTGCAGTCGTTAGTAGCGGCACGTCTTGGTAGTAAGTCTACGTTAGAAGAAACACGTACCCAAAGGTTTATCGACATTTCAGACCGTGGGCTTCTGCCCGTTCCTGTAAGATATTACGCTGCGCATACTGGACGGTGGGGTGGCGATGATAAGATCAACCTGCAAAACCTACCGAGCCGTGGACCAAACGGTAAGAAGCTAAAGCAAAGCCTTATCGCACCCGAAGGACATTCTCTGATAGACTGCGACAGTTCTCAGATCGAAGCGCGTGTATTGGCGTGGCTTGCAGGGCAAAATGATTTGACCAAACAGTTCGCGGATGGCGAGGACGTTTATAAGTATATGGCGTCCAGTATCTATAACGTGCCAGTAGATGGGGTAAGCAAAGACCAGAGGTTTGTGGGTAAGACTACCATTCTTGGCGCAGGTTACGGTATGGGTGCAGTCAAGTTCCAAGCACAGCTACAGGGCATGGGCGTCTACATAGAGTTGGAAGAAGCACGGCGCATCATACAAGTATACCGCGATGCCAACGGCGCAATCAGTTCCTTGTGGCGAGCCGCGAACAACATGGTGCAGCACATGCAGCGTGGGGATAGTCTAAACTTTGGGCGTGAAGGCGTGTTAAAAGTGGACGCATCTACCAGCTCAATAATTTTACCTTCTGGCCTACCTATGTTTTATCATGGGTTAGCCGCAGAGCAGGGCGAACGTGGCCCCGAGTACACATACAAAACGCGCAGAGGCGCAAAGCGTATATACGGCGGTAAGGTGGTGGAGAACGTGTGCCAAGCTATTGCACGTTGTATCATAGGACATCAAATGTTACTTATTGCCAAGAGATACAAAGTTGTGCTAACTGTACATGACAGTATTGTGGCCTGTGTAACCGACGAGGAGTTGGATGAAGCGCAAGCATATGTCGAAGAATGTATGAGCCAAACACCTAAGTGGGCTGATGGACTACCGATCACATGTGAAAGCGGAACAGGCAAATCATATGGAGAATGTGAGTGACAAAAGTATGGCCGTGGTCCTTCAGTAAGATCAAAGACTTTGAGCAATGCCCGAAGCAGTATTACCACAAACACATCTTGAAAGAGGTGCCGTTCGTGCAGACCGAGGCCATATTGTACGGTAACGAGTTCCATAAGATGGCCGAAGACTTTATTGGTAAAGGCACACCCGTGCCCGCGAAGTTCAGCTATGCGAAGAAAGCCCTAACATCTTTGAAGGACAGGCAGGGTGAAAAGCTGTGCGAGATAAAGATGGGCTTGACGGAGAACCTAGAGGCTTGTGACTTCTACGCTTCTGACGTTTGGTTTCGTGGTATTGCTGACCTAGTAATACTAGACGATGAAGTAGCCACTGTTGTGGACTACAAGACAGGCAAATCCGCCAAGTACGCAGACAAAGGACAGCTAGAGTTAATGGCCCTCGCGCTCATGGCACGTTACCCACAGGTCAAAAAGGTACGTGCAGCATTGTTATTTGTTGTATGTAATGACTTGGTAAAAGACACCTACATGGAGTATGATAAGTCTAAGCTGTGGGAGAAGTGGCTCGGTAAGTATGGGCAGATGGAAACCGCAGCAAAAGAAGACATGTGGAACGCACGACCTAATGGGTTATGCAGACGCTACTGTCCTATCATTGAATGTGTCCATAACGGAGCCAACTGATGCCATATAAAAACCCCAAAGACCGCCCCAAACAAAAGAACAAACCTGTCGGTAGCAAACCGTTTGAAGCTCGGATGGAACGCCAACGTGCTCGTCGTGCTATGGACAAGAACGGTGTGGATAAAAACAAGAACGGTAAAGCTGATAAACGCGAAGGCAAAGATATCAGTCACAAGAAAGCCTTGTCAAAAGGTGGTTCTAATAAAGACGGTGTGACAATCGAAAGCCGTAGCAAGAACCGCGCACGGAACTACAAGAAGAAAAAATAATTCGGGCAGTTGCCCGAAAGGAGAACACATGCGAATAGTGGATGGTAAGGCGCTGCTACTCAAGCTGCGCAACCCAAAACGTGTCACTGAAACGATACCAAAAAGCAGACCAGTGCAGGACCATGAAGTCTTGGTCAAGTGGGGTATAGACGAAGCGCATACTCTGCGTAAGTTGAACATAAACGTGCCATCACCCATCAACGGTAGGTACACATGGACAGGCAAACACGCACCGTTCGACCACCAGAAGAAGACAGCGGCCTTCCTGACCATGAACCCAAAAGCGTTTTGTTTTAACGAGCAAGGTACAGGTAAGACTGCCTCGGCTATTTGGGCAGCGGACTACCTAATGAAACAGGGCAAGGTCAAACGTGTTTTGGTCATCTGTCCCCTGTCGATTATGGATAGCGCATGGCGCGAAGACTTGTTTACCTTTGCGCCACACCGCAGTGTGTCGATAGCGCATGGCGCGTCGAAGAAACGCCGCGAGATAATCCAGCAGGGTTCTGAATTTGTCGTAATAAATTATGACGGTGTTGAGATTGTAGCGGACGACATCGCCAACGGTGGGTTTGATCTGGTCATTGTAGACGAGGCTACGCACTACAAGAACGCGCAGTCCAAACGGTGGAAGGTGTTGAACAAGTTAGTGGGTGACGATACTTGGCTTTGGATGATGACAGGTACACCTGCCGCGCAGTCGCCGTTAGATGCGTACGGTCTAGCCAAACTTATTGACCCGCAATCTGTGCCGAGGTTCTTTGGGTCTTTCCGTGATATGGTTATGACAAAGGTTACGCAGTTTAGGTGGGTGGTCAAACCTACCGCATCGGATCTAGTGTTTAACATTCTACAACCTGCCATACGGTTCACCAAAGAAGAATGTCTTGATCTACCTGACATGACATATACGAACCGCCATGTTGAACTGACGCGACAGCAGAAGAAATACTACAACACGCTCAAGAAAAGCATGACCATGACTGTGGGTGACGATGAGGTAACCGCTATGAACGCGGCGATCATTATGAACAAGCTACTGCAAATATCTGCAGGGGCGGTCTACACCGACGAAGGTGATACGTTAGAGTTTGACATCAAGCATAGATATAAGGTGCTGAAAGAAGTCGTGGATGAGAGCAGCCAAAAGGTATTGGTGTTCGTACCGTTCAAACACACCATTGACATACTAACAGATAAGTTGCGTAATGACGGTATATCTACGGAAGTAATACGAGGGGACGTGCCCGTAGCCAAGCGAACCGACATCTTTAAACGGTTCCAGAACACCCCCGATCCAAGGGTGCTAGTCATCCAGCCGCAGTCGGCAGCACATGGTGTTACGTTAACAGCAGCCAATACTGTGGTGTGGTGGGGGCCAACGTCTTCGCTAGAAACATACGCTCAAGCTAACGCTAGGGTTCATAGGTCAGGTCAGAAGCATCGTTGTACAGTCGTGCAGCTACAAGGTTCTGCCGTGGAAAAGCGTATTTATTCACTATTGAATAACAGAATAGACGTACACACAAAAATGATCGACCTTTACAAAGAATTACTTGACTAGGCTACATTTAATAACTAAAGTGTAATTCTCGTTAACTAGGAGAACGCATATGGAGGATACGTCCGACATCCCTGCAGATAAGCTCACCAAAGCCTATATAAAGATACGGGCAAAAAGAGCGGAGCTATCTGCACGGTACAAAGAAGAAGATGGAGTGTTGGTACGCCAACAGGAAATCTTGAAGAACGCGCTGCTAGACTACTGTGAGAACCACAAAGTCGAAAGCGTTAGAACCTCTGAAGGTTTGTTTTTTCGGTCTAGCAAAACCAAGTATTGGACCAGTGATTGGGAACAAATGTACGGCTTCATCAAGGAGCATGATGTACCTGAGTTCCTAGACAGGCGGCTGAACCAGACCAACATCAAACAGTTTTTGGAGGAGAACCCAGACGTTATGCCCAAAGGCATGAACGTAGATACCGAGTATGTTATATCAGTAAGGAAAAAATAATGGCAGAACCATTTGTACCAATAGAAGATTTGGCGAAGCATTTCGCAGTGTCCATTTCTACTATCCGTGCGTGGGTACGACAGGGGCATATCCCTAAGTCCACGTACATTAAGATCGGTAACACATACCGTTTTAATAAGACTTCTGTGACCGCAGCCTTAACGGGCAAAGCCAAGGAAGAAGAACAGGCCGAGATACGCAATGAGCCTGTAGAAGAACAGCTAGAATTTGATTTCGATGCTGATGTAGACGTATAGTCAGAAAAGGAGAACGACATTGGCTGATACATATATAATTGAGGGCGTTGAAGCTCTATGGCCGCGCATAGACCAAACCTATGCGTTTGATAAAAAGGTTAACCGCAGTATGCCCTGCGGTCCGCGTGACACCAACGCGGAATTTTCTATCCAGTTTCGTATGGATAGCGCTGCGGCGAAGGCTTTGTTCAAGGCTATGAGCGCAAGCTACATGGCAAACCGCGAGGACAAGTGGGCGGAGAAATTATCTAACCCATTCGTAAAGGATGATAACGGTACATATACGCACAAAGCCACATTGAAGGGCGCGTATAATGGTCAGGCAACCGATAAGCCTGCTCAGTACGATTCACAGGGTAGCGGGTTAGCAGAAGACTTCCAGTTGACCACTGGTAGTACGGTTAACATCGCCGTGAAGTTGGTGCCATATGACTTTGGGGGAAACCAAAGCGTGTCACTACGTTTGAACGCTGTGCAGGTTATTAAGTACCTTCCGATGGAACGTGCCAACCCGTTCGGTACAGTGGATGGTGGTTTTGTGGCAGAAGACCCAAACCCATTCAAAGAGAAGCCCAAGTCAAACAACGTGTTGGAAATGAAGCCTACCACAGATGACGATGATGGGTTTGACGAAGAGCCAGTAAAGAAGACTGTAAAGAAAGCAGCAGTAAACTCTCCGTCAAGCGGTGATCTCAACGACATTGTGGATAGCATGTTCGACGACGACGATTAAAACAAAACGCCACGGTTACTACGGTAGCCGTGGTTACTCTTATGGTATGAGTGGTAGTAATGAAAACAAAACGATTTTTGGAGCTAATTCTAGCGCACGAAGGGGAATATTGCGTTTGGGCCAACAGGAACGGGCGGGTACAGCAAACCTTCCACGCATCTGTAGATGACCTGTTACAGGCAGGACGCGACTTAGATAGCAACGGGTGGAACGCCTTCTTTGCGATGGGGACGTTTTTTGACAGCAGTTCCCGTGAAGCGACCAACGTGCAGTGGATGAAGTCTTTCTACTTAGACTTAGACTGTGGTCCCGACAAAGAGTTTCCATCTCAAGCAGTAGCCATAGACGCGCTACGCACCTTCTGTGAAAATAACGGCTTGCCCACACCCACGCTTGTGAACTCAGGACGTGGCGTACACGTATACTGGATATTGTCCGAGCCTGTGTGCAGGGAAGATTGGTGGCCTGTAGCTGAACGTCTAAAGATGTTATGTAGGGATCAAGGTTTTGAGGCCGACCCCTCGCGTACTTCTGACGCTGCTAGTATTCTGCGCATACCAAACACACGTAACCACAAGTATGAGGAACCACTACCTGTAGAATTTTATGGGATAGAAGACTTCGATACTGTGGACTTTGACACGTTTGCTACGCTGTTAGGCGATGATCCGATACCAGTACCCAAGAAACGTGAGGCATCGGCGGTCAGCGCTTTCAAAGACGCGATGTACCAAAACTATAAGGGTAGCTTCAAGCGTCTGTTGCTGAAGACCAAGAACGGTACGGGCTGCAACCAGATCAAACACATAATAAAACATCAAGGTAGCGTGTCGCACGACCTATGGCGAGCGGGGTTATCAATAGCCAACGTGTGCGAGGACGGGGCAGAAGCGGCTCACATAATGTCTGCGCAACACGAAGATTACAGTGTGCAAGGCACACTAAAGAAGATGGAAGATACAGGCGGTCCACACTTCTGTAGCACGATAGAACGGCTGAACCCTGACGGGTGCGAGGGTTGTCCAAACAAGGGTAAGATTACAACCCCCGCGGTGCTCACAAAAGAAATCAAAGAAGCTACGCCAGAAGACAATATTATAGAGGAAATAGATGGGGGTAGTACGAAGCAGATCACCATACCTGCGTTGCCACGACCATATTTTAGGGGGCAGAACGGGGGCGTGTACCTACGCACTGTGGACGCAAATGATGAACCCGAAGAAATTTGTGTGTACCACAACGACTTCTATGTAACGCGCAGGCTGCACGATGTTGAGCTTGGGGAAGTCATAGCTTTTGCTTTACACCTACCAAGGGATGGGGTTCGAGAGTTTGTAGTCCCGCTATCAGCTATTACATCAAGGGAAGAGTTCCGCAAACACATGTCCATGAAGGGCATAACCACATTCGGGAAGGACGTAGACAAGCTAATGGCCTACACAGCAGCATGGATAAACGAGTTACAACAAACAACCACCGCTAGTGAAGCGCACCAACAGTTCGGGTGGGTTGATGAAGATACGATGGATGCGTTTGTGCTAGGTGACCAACTGATTACGGCAGCGGGTACAGAATACAACCCACCGTCAAGCAAAACTGCAGGATTGATAGACGCGTTTAGGCCAAAAGGTTCTAGGGAGCGTAGTAGGGAGCTACTGGACTTTTACGCACAAGAAGGCATGGAGCTACAACAGTTCACTATATGCGGGGCTTTCGGCACTATCCTCATGCCCTTGACTGGGTTGTACAGTCTAGGTGTGCATCTGTTTGGTGAGACAGGTGGTGGTAAGACAACGGCCATGTACACAAACACGTCCATATGGGGGGAGCCACGTCCACTGACGTTGACCAAGAAAGATACAGAAAACTCTAGGATGAACCGCGCCGAGGTCATGCACAATCTGGGGCTAAACACGGATGAGATGACCAACATCCACGGCAAGCAAGCGTCCGACTACGCGTACCAATTATCAGAAGGAACGCAGAAGAACCGGATGGCAGGTGGCGGCAACTACGAACGTGTTAGGGGTAAGCCGTGGCGTCTGATAGCTTTCTCCACAGGTAACATTAGTATTTACGCGCAGATGGCTATGGCCAAGGGCGACACCAAAGCAGAGATGCAGCGGCTGCTCGAATTACGTGTGGATGAAATACCCAAAGTAGCTGTTGACCCTGCGGTATCCGCTAGTCTGTATAAAGACGTACAAGCCAACTACGGCCACTTTGGTCCCGAGTACGTGCAATACGTCATCCAAAACAAAGACACTATCAAGGCTGACTACGAAACCATAAAAGCCAGATTAGACAAAGCCGCAGGGTTGGACCAGAAGAACCGTTTCTGGTCTGGTGGGTGTTCTGCCATATTAGTCGGAGCCTTGGCCGCAAAACGAGCAGGCATAATAGATTATGATATGAAGAAGCTGTTCAAGTGGGTGGTGGGGCAACTTATACGGGTAAAAGCGTTTGTAGATGATAGCACCGCGTCTGTCCAAACACTGGTCACAGAATTTACTACCGAACATTGGGGTAGCATACTGAAGATCAAAAGCACCGACACTGCACAAGAAGCGGAAGGTATTACGCCTATGGTTATACCCGATCAGAACCCAAGAGGCTCTTTGGTTGCGCGGTACGAGACAGATACAAACATGCTATATATTGTACCCAAACCGTTCAAGAAGTGGCTTGGCGAACAGAAGCTAGACTACACTAGCACGGTAGAGGGGATGCAGCGCGAGATGGGGGCTAAACGCAAACAGATGCGGTTGTCCAAAGGTACTAACTTTAACCTACCACCGATACGCGCCATTGCAGTAGAATTAAAAGGTTTTAGCGGTGTACCAGAAGCCACTGAGGATTGATGATCTAGCGCCAGACCAAGTAAAGATCATCGTTGATTGGGACGCCATGGTAGTGGGGGCGTCTATTTTTGTGCCTTGCGTTAACAATGTCAAAGCCAAGAAACAACTCATTGAAGTAGCAACGCGCAAAAATTGGGATGTCGAAGTACGGGTTCGTATAGAAAACGGCATGTTTGGGGTTCGCATGTGGCGAACTGTGTGATACATGTTAGGTGACAAGCTCGACACCTTGTTGTTCTCCTCCCACTACCCCCGCCATTGTGCGGGGGTTTTTTAGTCAAATAGCTGTATTCCCTGATCGTATTCGTCCAAGCTACGCAGCATAAACGGTGTGTACTCAATACCACCCACCATCTTCTTGGTACGCTGATCGAACGCCCTACGAGACTTCTTAATCGTGTCAGGCATGATTATGTTCTTGCTACGTGCGCTTCTAGGTAACTCTCGGTTGTATTCCCTTATCTTCTTTACAGCCTCTCGGTATCCAGAGGCATCACCATTAGCAGCGGCAATATTTGCGGCGCGTAACAAACGTGTGCGTTCGGTTCTAAGGAACGTATCTTTCCGCCGCTCGTTTTTGTTTATCTCATAAGTTTTTATGACATCAGCGTTGGCAAACCCGGCAAATTGCCCGAGTACCTGCATCACCCCAATATCTTCTACTACGGCGTCACCCCTACGAGTTTCAATCTCGCCTGTTGCGACCTGTTTACCACCTTTGATTATGTTTCTCGCCGCTGCGGGTAGGATTGCTTCTGCACCTTTAAGCAATTCACCTTCTTGCACCAAACCAAAACCCCGTTCGATGCTCAACCCGATACCCACGATTGGGCCACCCAACTGTTCAATCAGAGTAAAGAATTGTGATTGGTCTTTCTCAATGATTGGTGGGCGATACAACAGGCTGTTAAGGCTGATACGGCTCGCAACCTCTAAGCCCAAGGCTTCGTTTATCACGCCTTTGTACAAACCTTCGCCTACGGTTTTACGCAGTACCGCGTCAAAATCATCTTCGTCATCGTCTACAAACAAGTCGTATATCTGACCCAATGCGCCCATCAACGGCATACCTGCTACACCCGCGAACAACCCTGTGGATACAAGAAAACGACCTAGCTGCTTCTGTGCGATGCGACGATTAACTTTATCATCTTCTGTCTTGGCAGTCTTAAACGCCTCGTCTGTCATACGCGCCATCATGTGGTATTTACTGATAGCGAACCGCTTAAATAGCATGGCCATGTTGCCGATACCCGACTGTGCATAAACTGGACGCCCCGCGGAAGCAGTAGCGCCAAGGGTAAATTCTGTCTCTGTCACCGCAGTCATAGCTGCTTGGCGCTTTTCATCTACGGTAAGCTCGCTACCTTTCTTGTCGCGCATACGTTGTAGTTCCAACATATAAGTAGTAGTCAAAGCGACTTCACGGTTGTAGCGTTCTGCATGGTGAAACAAGAAGCTGTTGAAATAGTTTGCCTTCTGCATGATGTTTTTAACATCTATCTTTAACTTCTTATTCTTGAGGTCAAAGTCCTGCAGCGCGTCCAAATCCAACTGTTCTTGGTTTAGCGACTGATTAATCTGCGCGTTTTCACTAGCTACCTCTACCAACTGTTCCAAGTCTTCAAGTTCTTTAGGTAGGTTAGGTAAATCGTAGTCATAATTTGCTATAGAGAACCCCGCACGTCCCGTATTTATCTTACGGTCTGTCATCTTGCCGTTTGGTCCCATGACCTGCACTAGCTTCTCTTTCGGACTACGCGCAAGTATAACGGCGGCTTTGGCCATGGCCTTTGTTGTGGCAGCGTCACCATACTTACCCATCAACCGAGGGGCGGTACTCATAAACACATCGAATGTGGTAATAGCCGCGGAAGATAAGTTAAGACCCATAGTCCACGCGTATCCTGCAGAGGTGGCAACTTGCGACCAACGGGGTACTGTAGGACGCTGCGCAAAGTTGGCTATCTGCTCTAGTTTATCTCTGTACAATGTAGTGGTGTCGTCTGATGTTGTTGTAGGAGCAGCGGCGTTTAGATCATTCTTAAATTTTTGTAGTTTGGCCCCAAAAATCATTTGAACGATCTGACGGTTGTAGTCGCGGCCTTTGGTTTCCACGGTATCTACAAGGTCAAAGGCTTCTTCAGCTATACCTGTGGGTGTTTTGTCGCCTAAGAAACCACGTACATCACCACGTTTACGGAACGACTGCATGAAAGAGCGTTCGGGCATGGTGTCAATCGCAAGCGCTACAACGCTATCCACAACCTCTTTCTGCACACCTGCGGCGTTGAGGGTCTGCAACACGTTAAATACAAACGAATCAGGGGGTGCCTTGGAGAAGTTGGCTATGGTACTGGTCGTACCTTCTTCCCACGCCTCTAGTATATAGGAACGTTTTTTGTCGCCCTTTGGTAGCTTGGCCAACACTTCTTCGTTATACGCCCGTAGATTTTTCTTGGCCTTTTCCCGTTCGCGCTGTGTTTTAAAATACTCTACAAAGCGTTCTATTTTGCCTGTCTTTGGGTCTACAGTATTGTATGCAAGTCGCAGCGTACCTTGACGTGTTAACGGTGCAAACGGTTTAATCGTACCCTTTTGCATATTAAGTAATTCTGCAAGGCGATCAAACGCACGTTTGCGCGTAGCGGCATCTTCTATTGTGGCCTTGAGGTTGCTATCAATGGCATCCATAACATCGCGCATACCCGCTTCAAACGTATTGGTAACTACCGCGTACAAGTCTTGACCTTCCTTACCGAGACTTTTCCACTTGGTGTGTAGTTCCTTGTGTATCGCACGAGCTTCTTGCTCGTTATACCCTTCTTCTTTCTTGTCACGCCCATAGGCTTTGTTGAAGTCAGCCTGTCTTGGGTCAATACGTTCGTAAGACGCGTTGGGTACTAACGCTTGGAGCGTTGCAAACTTCTCTGGGTTCTTACGTTTAAAACTACGTAGATCATCAACTAGTGGCTCAAGCCGTTCATTGCGCTCCCGTAGAGTATTACTCATGTTGTTGATGATGTTGTTTAGCTGCGGAGCCATAGGTATTTTAGACTCCGCTAACCTACCTAAGATGTTTACGGGTTGTAGGTTCAAGTATACCTTCTTGGCTACTGTGGGCATCGCAGACCCCATAAGCTCTTTGGCTTGGTCGTAGAAGTTTTTATCCGCGTTTATAACCTTTGCGCCTAACTCGTTTATAGCCTGTGCCGCACCTGCAGGTGTTTTTATCTTGAGGTACATCTTAGTAGCTGCGCGGCCATCGTAGTCTACGGCGATCATTTCTTGCACGAGCTCGTCGATTGCTTGATACGCAGAGCTATCTGGTACAGTGGAACGTCCTAGCAATGTCCTAACAAAATTAGAGATGGCGCGTACCATCTGCTGCCACGGATTGCGTCCTGCAACTGTAGTTATTTTTAGCTGCGTCTGAAACTCGGGGTTAGATAACGCTTCCGCAACGAACTCGTCCATCGTGGTCAGTCCGTATTCCCCAGCCAACTGTTCTTTTGTTTCTTCAAACAACCTGTTTAGCTTTTTAGTCAACGGATGCGATTTGTTTGCGATGATTCCAGAAGTGGCCGCGTGCAACGCTTCGTGCAGTAACGCGTGCCCGGTGAACCCTGTGTCTTTGTCTAGGTATATCGTGTTATCAGCAGGGTCGAAGTAACCAGCTACCGGAGCGCCATCATCTGCTCTTAGGTTTTTACGTGATACCAGTTTCGTGTCACCAAGAGTTTCTGCTAGGCGTTTAGCAAGTCGAGATGTATCTCTTGAACCTGCAGTAAACTGTAACTCCACTAGCGCTTCCTGTAAGTTATCCTTACCCAACGCGTTTATTACTGAACTACGCAACGGTATGTCTATTACTAATTCGGCGGGTAACTTCAAATCTTTGGCGGCATCGGTAGACCTTTTTAACACAGCATCTTGCTCCGCCAGAGTTGCACCGCGCTTCGTAGGTCTCGCTATATCTTCTTTTAGTTCAGCTTTAACTCTAGCAGCGTTTCCCTCCCTGCTTATGTCATTTTTCTGTCTATTAACTATGTCAGCCGACATCTGGCTCGATGCTTTAATACGGGCTTCCATATCGGCTACTAGATCAGCGGAACCGTTACTACGTATCCAATTAACAACTTTGGTCGCTTCTCCGTAGCCCATATTGTTTAGCTTACCACCACCTAAATAGAACTCTCGGGCAGCAACCTGCTGTGGTAGGTTACCAGAATAGTCGTTGTCGTCCTTATCCCTACGCACTCCGTCCGCGTGGTCTTCTACAACTGCGGTTAACGCGGAATCAAACGTTGGAAAGAAATCAAAATATCTGTGCAGCGCATTGGATGCACTTCGGTTTTTTGCTTTAGTTACGGGCGCGGTAAGCTCTTTTAGAACTTTGTTTTTGTCCGCCGCTGTCATGTTCGATGGGGTATCGTCCTCAAGTTCTCGACCCATACGTTTAACATTATCACTTTGCGCTTCAAATATAGCAGCTTGTTTTGCGTCAGCCTCTTTTGCCTTGGCTGTTTCCGCACGCTTCTTGGTGGCCGCATCGGCCTTCTGTGTAGCGAACTTTTGTTCTGTAGTTTCTTTTACGGGTGCAGGCGCTAACGTAGGGTCTTCCACAAACTGTGGTTTGCCTTTTGCGGTTAGCGCTTCTTTGTCTACTCGCACTCTGGTGCCGGGTATCCGTTGACGTGTTACAGGGCGATCTGGACCTTGGTACTCGCGCCCTTCTAGTGTAGTTGGCTGCGGTTCCGTTGATGCATCAGCTCTCCCAGCGCCTCGCACAGTGCGTCCCACTCCTTGTCCGTCAGGTGTCGTAGCATCGGGGGCACTAGGAGCGGTTGTGGTGGGTCTGACTGCACCGCTTGGTCCAACAGGCGAAACGCCAACTCCACTTGCTGCTGTGTCAACTGGTCTAGCATCTAATGGCTCCCCTGCATCTTTCATGGTGAGTGTAGATTTTTTAATAGTTTTAGGCTGTCGTAAGTCACCGCGGAACGATAGCTGTTCGGGGCGTTCCCGATCTTTTTGATTACGTTTAGGTTCAGCGACCCGCGCCTGCATTTCTCTCAGGCCAAGCTCAGTGTCTACATCAATGTCTTCCTGTTTCTGACGTTCAGCTTCTCTAGCGCGTCTTATATTTGCACTAGCATCTTGTGTGCCAACTTGCGCAGCATTGAACAAATCACGTTGCAATAGCTCACGTTCTTGTTCTGTAGTAGGTTGCGGCGCTACTTTTGGTTCAGGGGTAGGTATGTTTTGTAGTGCGCGTCCTCTAGGATCACGGCGCGCTTGTTCTAACTCCAAAGCAAACAAATCAGGTTGCTCAAACGCATCTACGTCATCACGTTCTTCGGCTCTTAGTATTTCACGTTCTCTAGCCGCTTCTGGCTGTAGTCGAGCTTCACGTTCTCTTCTGACGCGTTCTTGTTCTGTAGTGGGTTCGCTACGTAACCTGTCTACACGTTGTGCTTCTTCCTTTTCTGCTCGTAGCGCCGCTATACCTTGTTCTTCTGCGCGTCTGGTACGACCTAACTCTGCCTGCTCAATGCGTTGCTTACGAGTAGTCGCCTGTCCTTCGCCACTATCTAGTAGTACGCCAAGGTCGTCTGGCCCTGTCAGTAGTTTCTGTTGCATACGATCTACAAGATCAGGTTCTCTAGGTTCTTCTACGCGTTCGTCAAAATCAAACTCTGCTTGGCGGGTATCGCGTTCTGCTGGCCTTTCTGGAGCTTGTCCCAAGTCGGCACGGGGGAACATCTCACCTTGTTCACCTTCAAAATTAGTTTGCAACCCTATACGCGGTGCTGCGCCTGCTCCACCTTGTAAATCTAGTTCCTCTTGCACGGCTTCTTGTGGCGGTCCGCCCACCCCTGCTTTACGGCTGTTTGTGAACGCGTCCACGAGGAATTGGATGGTAGCACCTACACCGCCGCCTAGCGCAGCGGACTCGCCTGTGCCTTCTAGTATGGCCCGCTCTGGGTTATATCCACGCTCTGCTAAGTTTTGTACAACCTCTGCAGTAGCTTCTTGTGCTGCTTCAGCGCCACCTGTAACGGCAGCGTTTGATATGCGTTGCCCCATAGTCTCGACTACTTCAGGGCCAAGTTGATCCATCAACCTGTTAATTACAGGGACATCTACAGAACGCATGAAACGTCCTAGTGGTGCAACTTCTAAAAGACCAAACGGTGCAACTTGACGTATTGCACGATTACGTTCTTCTTGAGTTGCGTCTGCTGCACGGGCGCGTTCACTAGCGTCACCTGCGGCGGCACTTGCACCTAATAATGCGCCTACACCTGTAGCAATCCCCTTAGTAGCAACAGCGCCAAGAGATATAGGGGCGGCTCCAATACCCGCTGCGATACCCGCAACAGGTGCAGCCAAGCCCGCAAAAGAACCAAAGGCTTGACCAATTTTGTAGCTTAGATCATCTTGATCGCCACCTTTAGGTTTTATGGCGTCAGCGATACCCTGTATCTTGCTACGTGCGGCGAGTTCAGCTTCTTCATCTAGTAATGTAGCGGCACCTAGTGCGGCCATCTCACCTGTGCCTACAAACCCTGCACCGAAGCCTTTAGCGAGGTCACCAAACATACCTGTTTCTTCAGGAATAGGAACAAAGTCTGGTATGCCTTGTTCCATCTCGGCTTGTCGTGCTTCTTGCCGCCGTAGCCGCGCAGCTTCGCGGTCTGCACGTTCTTGTTTGTTTACGAGGTCTACTAAGTCTTCTTTGGATGTACCTCGTGGAGCTTCGACTTGAACCGTCGCCCCATCGCCAAAGGTGAGCGTATGTATAGCCATTTATTAGTCCACACTAACATTTTGTAAATCTTCTACCGAACGTCCGCTA
>Ga0222716_10001487_pt1 | contig 19602 bp, 11 predicted proteins | sample C33_13DmetaG_FD_165044 | JGI IMG/M metagenome (GOLD analysis project Ga0222716, IMG submission 165044) | Estuarine water microbial communities from San Francisco Bay, California, United States - C33_13D | ecosystem: Environmental > Aquatic > Marine > Unclassified | place: USA: California... | reverse complement strand
GGCGCGAAATAGCGAAATAGCGAAATAGAAAATTTGGTAGGCATCCTCGGTTTCCATCTTGTCAATATATGGCATAAACTGACCCGTCTCACTGGTTAACCATACGTTCGGAGCGTCGTCTCCGAAAGGACCAAAGGTGACGGAAATGGAATGAACCTCCGGCAAATCGGACCGACACCGCCATGGGTGCGCAACGACCGAAGAGCCCGTATGAGAACCCGCTTCCGCGGCGCGAGACCAGGCTCGTGTCCGGCTTCGGCCCACAGGTCAAGAGCACCATGCAGTCCTTCCCGAGCCCGTCGTTCACGAAGGGCTCGCGCGACGTCGAGGGAGAAAAGGTTAGTAACAATCACAATCACGACATCGGCATCCGAGACTCGACACCTGACCGCCGTGCGTATCCCTCACCTTCCACACACAGATGTACATATCCGCTGAGCACTCCAAGGTGATGTCCAGCACCATCGGCCCGGGGCCAAAGTACGACCCGCTGGACAGCGTGGGCATCGCGCCGCTCTCCATCAATCGCACCCTCCCGCGCGTCGGCTTCTCATCCGTCGATCGAAACATGAAGGGAACCACGGACGCGTCCATGTTCGTCACCGATCCACTGCGTAAACCCGGCGCGACGCCCGGCCCCGGCGCGTACGATCACGAAGGCGCGTGTGGCAAGCAGTGCGTGTCCCCGAAACCGTCGAAACCCGCGTACACCATCGAGAAGAGCAGTCGAACGCAGGCGCAGGGCGTCTACTCCAAAGAGTCTGAGAAAGGGTCACTGGGTAAGGGCGTCCCGGGCCCAGGGACGTACGCGGACAAGCTCCCGGGGTCCATCGGCGTCCAGCCGGACGTGCCGAACTCGCCGGAGGTCAAGTTCCCGAAGGAAACGCGGTGGAAGGCGTCGGAGTTGCCGCGCGGGGAGAAACGACCAGGCCCCGGCGAGCACAAACTACCCGACTCCGTGGGAAAGCAAGTCGTCAGCACCAAAGCCTCCGAGCCCACGACGCCGTTCGGCTCCACGACGCGCGTACAGACGACGAAACAGTTCATAAGTAAGGAGCACGACAAGCGGGGGAGCGACGGTGTGCTGGGGCCCGGACCGCACGGCAACCCGGTTGGGAGCTCGAGGTCCAGCTTTGGAAAAGTGGCGAGCTCGCGGGAGAAGAGCTCCCCGCGAGCGACGTTCACCAGGAGCACGCGGTGGGAGCGGGACAGGAACGTGGACGACCCAGGGCCCGGTGCATACAACGCGTGAGACGGGTGCCCACAGCGCGGCGACGTGTTTGTCGTAAGATCTTAATTTGAATCACTCACGTTCTGATAAATATTCGCAATGCAATGCAGTTCATTTCTTCTTCTTGGCGAGGAGTCCGGCGACGTCGGCGGCGAGCGACGCGTTCTTGGCTGAGAGCACCTTCTGTACCTCCTCCACCGCATCTTGCCGTCGCTGCCACTTCTCGCTCCCGCTCTTCACGCCGCGGGTTCGGAACCTGTGCAGCACCTCCGTCGCCTTCTTCGCCTCCATCCCGGAGAGGAGCGAAGCCGCCGTGTCGAAGTCGGGCTTTGAAGCTCCAAACGCGGCGGCGTCCACCAGCGCCGTCCTGGACAGCGCACCTTCCTCCTTATCCTCGCTCCCGGGCCGTTGACCGAGGCCGAGCACGAGCCTGCGCAGGATGGACACCTGCTCGGTGTACTCTAAACCGGCGTAGATGGTCTTGGCGGCTTCCGGGGAAGTCGCCGCGACGAGCGCGAGGAGCTCCTTACCCTTGTACAGCACCGACCTGGCTCCGTAGGGGAGGAGGAACTGCGCCACCGCGACGACGCGGCCGGGCTCCTCGGCACCCACGAGCGCCGACGCGGCGTCCGCGTCGTTGAGCTGGTCCACCATGAGCCGGAGATACTCCGCGCCGCGAGCCGCGTCCAGCCCCATCAACACCTCGGCGGCTCGGTTCTCATCCGAGCGATACAGCGCCGCGAGCGCTTCCGACGCGGCGACGACGTTGGACGTCTGTTGGAGCACCTCGGTGACGAGCTGCGGGTCTTTGTCGATGAGGGCAACCTCCACGGCCACCTCGAGGGACTCGTTACGCTCGAGCCTGGCGAGTAACCGCGCCTTGCGTTCGTCGACTGATTTGGTATCCGTCGCGGTTTTGAGCTCTTCTTTGACCCGGTTGGTCGCCTCGACGAGCTCGGCGCGGCGCTCGCCGCGTGTCTTGGGCGCCGCCTTGGTTCCCGTGATGGGCGTCGGGGTCATCGCCTTCACGGGCTCGGGCGTGGGCTCGGGCGTGGGCGCTCCGAAGGTTTCCGCGGCGGCGGCGAAGACGTCCACAGAAGCCTTTGAAGCCTTTGAAGCCTCGGCTTCAGCCTCGGCGGCGGCTTCCTCCTCCATCCGCTTCGCCTTGGCCTCAGCCTCGCGCACAGCCGCCTCGGCCGCCTCTCTCGCAGCCTTGGCGGCGGCGGCAGCCTCCGCGACAGCCGCAGTCTCAGCCGCGGCGGCAGCCTTGGCGTCCGCGGCAGCCTTGGCGTCGGCAGCCGCCTTGGCATCCCGAGCCTGCGACTGCTCCTCAGCCTCAGCCGCGGCGCGCGCGGCGGCGTCCGCCTGAGCCTTGGCCTCGGCGACGGCAGCCGCGCGTGCCTCCTCCTCCCGCTTCGCACGTTTGGCCGTCTCCTCGCGCTCGCGCGCCTCGGCTCTCTTCGCGGATGCCTCCGCCGCGTCTCGCTCGCGCTGAAGCCTCCGTTCCTCGGCGGCGGTCACCGCCTTGTCAGCCTCGGCAGCCTTCTCCGCCGCCGCGTTCCGCGCGGCGTCCGCCTTGACGCGGAGCGACGCCTCAGCCTCGAGGGACTCCATGACGGAGGACGCCCTCGCCGCCTCGGCGGCGCGGCGCTTCTCCTCAAAGTCACGCGCCCGCTTCGCCGCCGTCTCCGCCTTGAACCGCCTGTTCTCCTCCGACGCGCGTCGGGTATCCTCGGAGACGCGCGTGTTCACCTCGTCGTCGGACCTGCGCCGGCGATCTTCCTCCTCGTCGCGGCGCCTGGAGTCCTCGTCCGCGCGCTTCGCGGCTTCAGCCGCGGCGGCGGTGGAGATGGCGCTCTCGTACGCCTTGCGCCTGGCGTCAATCTCGGCGATGAGCGAATCAAGCGCGGCTCGGGCGCGGTTGACGGAGGCATCCGCGTCGGCGCGTCGAGCCTCCTCCGCGGCGACGATGGCCTCCTCCTTCTTGTTGGCGAGTTCAACCTCGGCGGCGATTTGGCCGCGGCGTCCGTCCTCGGCGGTGGTGATGTTACCCTCCTCTGCGACCATCTGTCGCAATTGAAGCTCGACGCCGGCGCGACGAGCCTCCTCCGCGGCTCGTTGGCGTTCGTCGTCATCCTGCACCGCGCGCAGGCGCGACTCGAGCTGCTCGCGTCTGTACTGCTCCTCGCGTCGCTTGTTCTCCTCCTCGAGCACCATGCGTCGCATGGCATCTTCGGCTTCGGCGACGCGTCGTTCCTCGCGAGCTGAGCGCTCCGCCTCGGCTCTCGCCCGCTCAGACATGGAAACCTCCCACTGGACCCTTCGGTCATCCTCCTCGGCAATCTGCTGCGCGAGTTCGCGCTCGGCGGCTTCGATCGCGGCGTCGGCGGCGATGCGTCTGGCGTCTTCTTCCTTCTGGGCGCGACGTTCCTCCTCGTCTTTGGCGCGGATGACAGCCTCGGCGTCGCGGCGCCTAGCCTCCTCAGCGGCTCTCACCGACGCCTCTTGCCGTCTAGCTTCGTCTTCGGCGAGCTTGGAGAGGCGTTCGATTTCGAGGTCAAAGGCGGCGCGTCGGCGCTCCTCCGTCTCGCCGAGCGAGCGGTCCACGAGTATGAGCCTCTCGAGCTCAGCCTGCGTGGCGCGGCGTCGCTGGTCCTCCTCGCCTCTGCGCTGCGCTTCGGATCGCATCATCTCCTCGAGCGCAAGCTTGGCGGCGGCGATCTTAGCCTCCTCCGCGGCGCGCTCCTTAGCCTCCTGCTCCGCCAACGCTTTGTCCTCAGCGACGGCGTCCTCGAGAGCCTTCTTGGCGGACGCGAGCGCGTCCCTCTCGAGGTCCAAGGATGCCTGCGCGGCTTTCGCGGCGGCGAGGCGCCTGGGCTCGAATTCGCCGTCGAGGCTTCGGAGACTTTCCAGAAGCGTCTGGTAAGAGTCCGCGGCATCGCGCCTGCGTGCCTCCTCCTCGGACCTTCGAAGCCGTTCCTCCTCGGCGGCGCGGACGGCAGCCTCGCGCGCGTTCGCGCGCCTGTCGTTCTCGGCGGCGACGGTAGCCTCCTCAATCGCCGCCGCCGCCTCCGCGGCGGCGCGCGCCTCGACCCTGCGAAGGTCCTCCTGCGCGCGCTTCGCCTTCTCTTCGTCGAGGGCGTTCTGCAGCGCCTGCGCGGCGACGGCGCGTCGCTCGTCCTCCTCGAGCCTGCGCCTGCGCTCGTTCTCGGCGGCGGTCTGCATCGACTTCTCGGCGGCGGCTCGTCGGGCGTCTTCCGACTCTCGGCGGGATTTTTCCGCCTCGGCGCGGCGCACCGCGTCGGCGTCGGCGGCGGCGCGCCTGGCATCTTCAGAGGCGCGGATGCGCTCAGCCTCGGCGGACTTGCGCTCCATGTCGATGTCGCGCTGCCTGGCCGCAGCCTCCGCCTGATCGCGGAGCCTGGACTCGGCGACGGCGAGCCTCTGCTCCTCAGCCTCGACGTCGCGTCTCCTCTTGTCCTCCTTGACGCGCTCGGCGATTTCAGTCTCCGCCATGGCCTTCATCTCCATGTCCGCCTGTTGCCGCCGCTTGTCCTCGGCGAGGCGGCGCTTGGCTTCGTCGTCCATCGCTTTCTTCGCGAGGGTCAGCGCCTCGGCTCTGCGCTCCTCTTCTTCTTTAATTTGTTCGCGTTCGATCGCCGCTCGGGCGGCGGCGGAAGCCTCCGCGGCGAGCCGTCGCGCCTCCTCCTCGGCGAGCTTCTCCTGCGAAGCCTTCTTGAGCGCGAGCTGCGCGGCGACGGCTTCGGCACGCCGCGCGTCCTCCTCGTCGCGGCGCTTAGACTCGGCGGTGGCGCGAGCCTTTTCGTCTTCGTCGGCGGCGGCTCGGCGTTCATCCTCGGCGCTTCTTCGGCTCGCTTCATCCTCCGCCGCCTTCTTCATGGCGGCGTCGGCGGCTGTACGGCGTGCGTTCTCGTCGCTGATGCGCTTCTCCTCGGTCTCCTTGGCGCGCTTGGCGTCGGCGGCGGCGCGCGCGCGCCTGTCATCTTCGGACTTGACCCGCCGGTCCTCCTCCTCGAGAGCGCGCTTCATCGACGCGATGGCGACGGCTCGGCGCTTCTCCTCCTCGTTTAAAGTGCGCTGGTTCTCCTGGATGATTCGAACCGTCTCCGCCTTGAACTCGTACCGTCGCTTCTCCTCCGATTCGAGTAAAGCCGCGTTGGTCGCCTCCATCTGCGCGAGTTCGTCGATGGCCGCTTGCTTTCGCGCATCCTCCTCGGCTCGAGCGCGAGCTTCGGATTCCGCGGCGATGGCCATGTCCTGCTCGATGACGGCGCGGCGCCTGCGCTCGGACTCGCGCATGTCCACGAGCGCCCGGCGGCGCGCTTCCGCGTCGTTCTCGGCGTTGGCGCGTCGGGCCTTGACGTCGCGTTCGAGCGCCTCGAGGTCGTCCGCCGCGGCGCGGACGGCGTCGTCGGCGTCGCCGCGGCGGGCATCCTCCTCGGCGATTTTGGCCTGCTCCAACGCCGCGCGTTCGCGCGCGGCGTCGGCGGCTTGCATCCGTCGGAGGTTCTCCGCGGACCGTCGCTCGTCCTCCTGCGCGGTGAGCACGCCGCGTTCGTCGAGGGCGGCTTGGTTGATGACGCGCTCGGCGGCGGCTCGCCTGGCGTCCTCCTCCGCGCGGAGCCTAGCCTCCTCCTCCATGAGCTCGCGCATCGCGAGCAGGGCGTCGGACCTGCGACGCGAGATGCCGTCCACGACGACCGCGAGGTTATCGCGCGCGGCGTACACCTTGCGCAGGGAAGCCTCTCGGCCGGCGTCCTCGTCGGCGCGCTTCTTGGTCTCCTCCTCCTCGAGCGCCGCCGTCTCGGCGTCCCACGCCTCGCGTCGCTCGAGTTCCTCCGCGCGCCTCAGCTTCTCCTGCGCGGCGGAGGTGTCCACCTTGCGCTCGAACTCGGCGCGGCGTGCGGCTTCGCGCTCCTCCGCGGCTTTGATCTCGGTTTGAGCGCGAGCTTTGTCGGCGGCGGCGAGATCCCGCCGTTGATCCTCGCGCTCCACGTTGGCATCCTCCTCCGCGCGTCGTAGGTTCACGGTGTTGGACATGGATGATTTGGTCGTCTGGAGTGAGTCGGTGACGCTCTGGATGAGCGCCTCGAGCCTTTGCACCTCATCCGCGGCGGATCGTCGGCGTTCTTCTTCGCGCGATTGGATGCGTCGCTCCTCTTCTTCGGCTCGGCGAATATCCGCCTCCGCCGCGGCGCGTCGCGCATCCTCCTCGCGTCTGCGAATGGACTCGTTCTCGCGCTCGGCGCGTACTTTGGATTCGTACTCGCTCCTGCGCAGGTCTTCCTTCGATCGTTGCGCGGCTTCCTCGTCGGACATGGGAAGCATCGGGACGTCGAGGATGGGCGGGAGTTCCCACGTGCCGACCGCGACGGCCCAGTTGCGGAGCAACGAACGCGTCTCATCCTCGGCGCGGAGCTCGTTCGCGGCGTTGTCCGCCTGTTCCCCCGCGTTGCGAGTCGCGGCGACGGCGTCGCGAGCGGCGCCGGACGCGTCCACGGCGTCCCTCCTTGCCGTCGCGAACCGAGCCCGGCGTTCCGCGACAGCCTCTTGAACGGCATCCGCGAGTCGCCCGGTGCCGGGATCGCGGTCCAAACGCGCCTCGATCTCCTCGACGTCGTCCTCGACCTCAGCCTCGAAGAACGCGCGAGCTTCGGCGAGGTCCTGCTCAATCTCCGCCGCGGCGAGCTCCGCCTCGGCGACGAGCAGATTCATCTGCATCACCTCGTAGCGAACCTCCTGCATGGACATGACGAGCTTGTTCTCGACGTGGCCCTCGAGCATGATCTGCCGTTCCTTGGCGAGCATGCGGAGGTTGTTCCGGGCGTCGGCGCGGGAGGCCATCGCGGGACGGAGCGCGGCATCCACGCGGTCCGCGGCGCCGCGGTAAAACGTGAGAATCGCCTCGTCGTCCACGTCGTCGCCGTCCGAGTCGGGGGGCTCGGGCCGCCCGCCAGAGTTCGTTGGCGAGTTGACGATGAACTCGTTCTTGGCGCTCTTCTTCCCTCGAACGAAGAACGTGGGCGTCGCGGTGGCCCCGGCCTTCGTCACGGGTTCCTCAGTGGCGACGGCGGAGGTGACCGCCATCATGGCGGGCTCCGCGTTGGCCTCCCGGTTCCCGCCGTTCTTCTTCGGCGAGCCGCCCGCGGTGGCCATGCTCGCGGTGGACGCGACGGCGTTGGCGTACTTGGTAACGGAAGGACCGTCGACGTAAGGGTCCGCCTTGGCCGCCGCCAACTCCTTGGCCAACACGTCGTCCTCGTCCCTCATCCGTCGAGCCTCGGCCCTCGCGATCTTGAGGGAATCGGGGGTAAACAGCACGGAAAAGAGCAGGTACGCCATGAACGAGACCGCAAAGCCAATCATGGACGAGTACTCCATGTTGACGACGTACGCGGAGAGGAACGCGTCGGCGCCCATCGCAGCCGCGGAGACGGACCCGCCGAAGAGCGAAGACGCGCCGCGAGCAACCGAGATTAAATCGGGCGCCACGCCCACGAGAAACGCCGCGACCGCGCGCAGGTTAACGCCGCCGAGGTAGTGGTACACACCCCCAGGGCCGGTGTTGGCGTCGAGCTGCGAACGGTCCACGACGCGACCGCGCATGATCCAGTAATCCGCGAGCATCACGCCGGCGACGGGCGCGACGAGCAGCGAACCGACGCCGACGGCCCACGAAGCAGCCGCGACCGTCTGCTGCCATGTCATCACCAGCGGCGCCGCGCACGCGATCGCGCACGACACCGCGAACGCGGCGCCCATGCCAGGGCTCGAGCCGCCGAGCGCGGTCATCGGGCCGACAAAGTTGGCGGTGGCGTTGGTGACGAGCGCCGCGGTGGCCACCACGGCGTAGAGCGCGAGGTTCGGCGCCTGCGCCATGGACGACGCCACGAGCGCGGTGCACGCGGTGAGCAGCGGAAGCCACGCGATTTGGCCCTTTGCGACGCGTCCCGCGGAGCTCATGCGCTGCGCGTAGTCCGGCAGCACGGACCCCAAGGTCATCCACACCCCCGTGGTCATGAGGGCGTGCTTCCAAAACTCAGCCGGGACGCTCGGGACGAACGCGGACGGGGAGCTCAGCGACGGCATCGTGGCCATCGTCGCCTCCCACACCGTCGACGCGTCACCCGCGTTCCACGACCAGAAGAAGTACGCCCCGACGACGAGCGCGGCGACGCGCCCGAGGTTCAAAACCTTCGCCCCCGCGCTCTTCCCGCCGGCGACGAGCGTCTGGACGAGCCAGAACGCTCCGTAGGCGATCGCCCGGGCCTCCGCGGGCAACGGCGCGCCGTCGAAGAACATGTACGAGAGCTCACCCCACAGGCCGTACGCCGCCTCGCCGCCGATGAGCGTCGTGAGCGCCGCCAGCGCGGCGCCCAGAATCCCTCGGCTGAAACTCACGAGCGCCGCCCCCTTGACGCCGAACGCCACGCGCGCCAACCTAGAAAAGTCCAGCCTGTACGCCACCGCCGGGTTGGCGATGGCGAGGAGGAAAGGGAGCGCGAAGACGGTGCCCATCGCCGTGGACGCCGCCATCTGCCACCAGACCAACGGCGCGATGGTTGAAAGATTCCAACGCACGAATCCGAAAGGTACCGAGTAGAGCGTCGCGGCGACGGCGAGGCATGTCCACAGCCCCAACGATTTCTGGCCCGTGATGGAGACGGGGACGCGCTCGAGCTCGGGCTCGGGATCGGAGGCGGTGGAGGCGCGTGTGACCACGCATTCGCCGCGTCGGGTCCTTCGCACGGCGACGCCATTCTTGACACAGCTGTGATGATCCCGCTCGGTCGCCTTCTGCCCGGAGGCGTCGCCGCGGCGCGATTGCGCGTGGACGCGGCGGAGGGGCGCGAGGGCATTGGTGCCCTTGCCCCTGGCCCATCCGCGGGACCACGATCGCGGCGCGCCCGCGCCGCCCGCGAGCCGGTGCGGGAGGCACGACGCGGCCGGTCGTCCGGTGGCATCCGTACCGTTCGCTCCGTTTCCGAGGAGGTTCGCGGGTCGAGTCGCCGCGGTCGGCTGGACCACCGCCGGCGCCATGGCTCCTGTGGATGTTACGGTTCGTGTTGGGAACGGGTCAGGGGGGGTTCGGGACGTCGCGTGCGCTCGTATCGCGCGGCGGGGGTGGGCATTTTGAATTGGACGCAATCCGAATTTCGCCGAGGCAAAATGGAGATGATGTCATCGATCACCCCGCGCTCGCGGCGCGTTCGTGCGTGATGCGAGACGCAAGAGCAGCGGCGGAAGATCAGGTTCACGAGATCGCGAGGTGACGGATGCGATCGGATCGGTGCCCGCTCCGAACATCCGGTCGCGAATCGACGCCGTCGCGCCAAACACCGCGCGGTCGGGTCGAGGAAATTCGCGCAGGAGCCGCACCTAGCTACACTGAGCCGACGGTTTGAGGACCTTCTGTGCCTCCCCTGTCCCTGTGAATCGCCCAGCCCCGCGCTTGGCTCGGCCCGATTCTACTGTTCGGCCCTAGGCCGGTGCGAGGCGCCTGACCTCTCCCACTCGCGCGGTGTCCTCGGACACGCAGCTACGCAAGCAGAGCGCCGGGCGCTATGAGGCGAAGCGTCGACGCGCGTCCCTCCCCAAGATCACGATAAACGAGGTAATAACGGCGTCGCCAAACGGCGGGCTATAATTCAAAAACCAACGGTAGAATTCAGCAACGATGTGCATACGTTTCCAATACGACTTTTGTGAGACGCAGAATGGCTCTACGGAGAAATCCCGTGTTCCCATTGGTTAAAAAAATTAAAAGTCCTAATTGCGGTTTCCTAATTTGGCAAGTCTAACTAGATCACGCAGCAAATATCATTCTATTACGGCCAAACGGACCGTATCTGCTATGAGAAGCGGTAAGGGAAACAGCGAAAACCCGGCTCTGCATAAAAATCTTTCGCGCCCGAGAACGACCTTGCTTGACGACCCGTCCCGGCTCGCTTTAGTGTTAATCGACCACAGCAGCTCGAGCCGCGGACTCCGCAGCAAACCGAGTGCCATGTCCGCGTTCTCCGCCGTTCAGGTCCAGGTCGTCGCCGCGCGCGCACCCGCCAAGGTGAGCGCCGCCTTGATATGTCCCCATACCCACCGCACCGTCGCCCCCATCGACGGCATCGCCGCAAACAAACCCTCGATCGCTTTTTACGTAATCCCTTCTTCGCTCTTCGCTGACCATCGCGCTCTTCGCGTCCCACCCGCCCGTTCCGTGACAGGCCACCCGCCGCGGTGTCTCCGTCGTGGTCCGCGCGGCGCCCAAGCCCGGCGTCGACGGCGTCCCTTACACCGCCTCCAACACCTTCATCGTCCCCGACGGCGACGCCACCGTCGTGGCGCGATTCCAAGATGAGATGGCCGCGAGGCAGGCGCTCATGAAGACCCTCGCGGGTTTCACCTCGTGCAACCTCAGCGCCGGCCCGGGCGCGTCGGAGTTCACGTTCGAGCAGGAGTGGACCACGAAGCAGGCGTACGAGGACTACATGAACCACCCGAGCAGGCGCAAGAGCCACCTCGCGGCGGGCATCTACCAGTACCTGCCCAAGGACAAGTGGAGCGTGCCCGAGAACTTCACGCCGATCCTGCCCCGCAAGTGAGCGAATCGGGGTATTCGACGGGGGGAACGAAGGGTTCAGGAGCGAGCGTGTGTGGTCGGTGCACGCGGGCAGGCATGGAGGGCGGTCGTCGGTACGGATGGAGAGAGATCCGGGCCACTTTCATGACGATGGTCAGCGCCGAATTATATGTGGAATGTGTCGATTCAATCGCAAGAGGCGATTGGCATCGGGGCGGAGTTATTAGCTGCGGACGGCGGGGCGGCCTTTGGGTCCCGCCGGTTCGATCATTATTGTTCTTTTAGCGAGTACGTGGGGCGTGAAGACGCGTCCGGTTGTAAGCCGTGGTAAACTGTGGCGGTTCATCGTCTCCCATCATCGCCGCCGTCGTTGGCAAAATCCAAACCCAGAACGCCGCTTCGGACTCTGTTTGGATATTTTGTTCATAACTAACCCTCGGGCCTCGTCGTCAGATCGAGCGACGCGGTGATGTTAGCGACCGGGGTTGTGGGTTTGTGTCCCGCGGTGGCGACCGCGGTGACGCGCCGATCGAGGCCGCCGAGCCGTGCCGGATCACGCCGCCGCGCGCCGCGAACCGTCGCGCACCGCGCTCGCGCCTCCGTGTCTGCGTCCGGGGACGGCGATGAGGTGGTCCCCGAGCTGCTCGACGGCGGCGACGGGCGGAACGAGCGCGAGTGGGACGCGCAGTCGTCCGCGACGGGCCTCAGCGCGCAGCTCCGCACCACCAACGCCCTCCGCGAGCGCCTGTCGCGCGAGATGTTCCACGTCGAGCCCCAAGAGGTGTCCCCCGACGTCGTCTACCGATCGCAGGTTTACGAAGCTCGCGGGTCCGACGACTACGCCAAACTCATGGCGTTGTGGAGGCCGCAGGTCAAGCGCCAGCTCCTGGACTTCACGTACGAAACCGAGCGCGCCTTTTGCCCGGAGGCTGGCGTCTTACTCGTGCGATGGCGCGCGGAGTGGGACGGCGCGTTCAACGCCGACGCGCAGATGCTAAAGTTCATCGAAGACAACTTCCCCGACTACGAGGAGACCAACCCGGAGGATTACGCACGGCTAAAGCGCGACGTGGACGACCCGAACAACACAAGAACGTTCACCGGCAACAGGGAATACGCCGTACGGGGAATAACCACGATCAAGGTCAACGCCGCGGGGCTGGTGACGTCGCACGAGGACGTCCTGGTGGCCAAGGGTGAGTACATGCAAGAAGCGCCCTCGAGTTCCGCCAACCGTTCGCGGGACGAGGGTGCCGACCCGGGTGCCGTCCAGGGTACCGGGCGACGGGATCAGATCGTGTGGCGGGGTGACGCGTCGTACAACACGGGCGGGACCGGGGATCAAGACGCCTCCATGGACGCGGAGGAGCGGCAGGCGAGGGACGAGTTCGCGGTGACTGTTTTTTACAACGCGCTGAGACCGCCGGGCGCCAAGGCGGTGCCGTGGTTCTTCGACGTCTTACTCGAGCTGGAGTGGCAGTACTTTAAACGTCAGGTCGGGGATGACACCGGGGTGATCTCGAGCAAGGAAGAGTTCACCAACACGATCCTCGCGCTGCTCTTCGGGGTCGTGGTGTTGCCCACCGCGATCATCGCCACGGCGGTTGTCGCGGCGGTGACGCAAGGGGAGATCCCGGCGCTCAGCGGCGGGGATAAGTACGACATGCTGATCCAGGAGGCGAACGCGGAGGACGTGCGCGTGGGGAAGGACGTCGTGGGGGGTTCGACCAAGGCGCCGGAGCCCAAGCTGGATGCGGACCTACTCAGGACGCTCTACGGCGCCAAAATCGGCCTCTGATTTGAAATTCTTTCCGCGAATAGCCCTCGCGATTAAATACAAGTACTCACACACGCGCGTTGGTTGCGTTTTCTATCGTCCCATCTTGCCGTTCATGAAGTCCTTGTTGGCCTGGGCGATTTCCTCGTGCGTGTTCATGACGAACGGACCCCTCGCGGCGATCGGTTCATCAATCGGCTCACCCGCCAGTAAGAGCACCTCCGTGTTCTTCTGCGTCGCCGTCAGCCGCAGCGTGTCCCCGCCGAGGTGCATGAGCGCCACGCCTTGCTGCTCCACCTTTTTATCCTTCTCTCCCACCGTGATCTCCCCTTTCTTCACGAATACGATCGTGTTGTGTCCCTCCGGGATGGGCACGTCGAACGGCACTTTCGAGTTGGCGATGCGAATGTCGAGGAGCTCCACGGGGGAGTGCGTCTCCGCGGGAGCCTTGCATCCGTACGTCTCTTCGTCGCCGGCGATGACCCGGATGGTGTTCTCGCCCGTGAGTTTCTCCACGTCGGCATCGTCGGCGCACTTCAGCGGGACGACTGGGATCTGTTTCGCGAGGATGGGTTGATACCGCGGTTTTTTCATCTTGTCTTTCTTCGGTAGGTTCAGCCACAGCTGCGCCATCTCGAACGTTCCTCCGGTTTGTTGGAAGTCCGTGGAGTGGAACTCCTCGTGGATGATACCTCGCGCCGCGGTCATCCACTGGACGTCGCCCGGGCCGATGACGTCGCGGTTGCCGACGGAATCGCCGTGTTCCACCTCGCCCTGCCACGCGATGGTGATCGTCTCGAAACCTCGGTGGGGATGTTGCCCGACGCCGCGCTTCTCGTAGCTGGGCTCGAATTGCTTGGGCGCGGCGTAGTCGAACATCAGCCACGGGGAGAGTTCCTTCGTGAACGCCTTGTTGTGAAACACGGGGAAGACGTGGAAGCCGTTGCCGACCCAGTGCCTGGGCGGTGCGCCCAGGATCTCCCTTATTTCTTTGTATTTCTGCGTCATGCTGGAGGACGCGTGTACACTCGCTCGGTGCGTGTGGGACGCGAGGCGCGTGCGACGGAGGGAGGCCTGCTTAGACGGGGCGGCCACGAGCGGGTTGATTCTCCTCGATAGGGCGGAGAACATGTACCGACGCGGTGCGGCAGGGTGTGGGACGGCCGTCGCTCGGAGAAAAACGTGTTTTGTTGACAAACGCATCGCGTTATCGAGCGCGTCATCGTATTTCGACCGATTCGTATTTTCGACTTTGTACGTTCAGACAGTTAGATGATTTCCTAACTCTCGTTAATCCCTGACTTAGCTGCCGTTCGCGTCAGACCGTTTGGCTACGCACGTCCAAGATAAAAAACCCTAATCGCATCTTTTTTTTGCAGGTTTTTGGAAAACCGGGCTCGAGCGCGCGCCGTTAACCCTCTTACAGCTGCGCCGGCGACGCCCGACAAAGCAGACTTTGCCAAGATGCAGTCTCAGCTCTCCCAGAAGGAGGCGGACATCCAGATGATGCTCGCCGCCGGTTGCCACCTCGGCACCAAGAACTGCGACTTCCAGATGGAGCGCTACGTGTGGAAACGCCGTCAGGATGGCATCTACATCATGAACCTCGGCAAGACCTGGGACAAGCTCATGCTCGCCGCGCGCATTCTCGTCGCGATCGAGAACCCCGCCGATGTTGTGGTGCAGTCCTCCAGGCCCTACGGCCAGCGCGCGGTGCTCAAGTACGCCCAGTACACCGGCGCCAAGGCGATCGCCGGCCGCCACACTCCCGGTACCTACACGAACCAGATCATGGAGGGCTTCCAAGAGCCCCGCGTGCTCGTGCTCACCGATCCCCGCACCGATCACCAGCCCATCGCGGAGACCGCGTACGTGAACCTCCCCACCATCGCGTTCTGCGACACCGACTCCCCCCTCAAGCTCGTCGACGTCGCCATCCCCGCCAACAACAAGGCGAAGCATTCCATCGGCTGCCTCTACTACCTCCTCGCGCGCATGGTGCTCCAGATGCGAGGTACCATCTCCCCGGCCAACCCTTGGGACGTCATGGTCGACCTCTTCTTCTACCGCGACCCCGAGGAGCTCGAGGAGAAGCCCGCGGAGCCGGAGGCTGCCGTCGTCGAGGCGGCGCCCGGCTACGACGCCTCTGGATTCGCCGCGCCCGTCGCAGCGGGCGCCGCGGAGCCCTGGGACGAGCAAGCGGCGGCGCCGATTGGCGGCTTCGGCGGCGCTCCCGTCGCGGGCCAGTGGAACGATGCTCCCGCCGCCGGCGGCTGGGATGCGGCCGCGGCCCCCGTGGACGCGTCCGGCTTTGGTTCGGGCTTCGACGTCGCTCCCGGCGGCTACTAAGCGAGGGTGTGATCGCGGGTCGAGGGTAGGGTTTTTCCCTCGACGATGATCAATCAATGGGTTTTTTCTTAAAGACAACTTAGAGAACGGCTCGCACCTGGAGACTAAACGGGAAACGGCTCGCGTTCCTGGAGACTAAACGGGAAGAAAAATGTAAGCGCCGAGGGCGGCGCGCGTGACGATAGTATTAATCTTGTAACACGCGCATCCTTTCGCTGCTAAAAAGTAACGACTCGCTAAGTCGGAATATTCTAAGTGTTCGCTATCAGTCAGTAGTTCCCGAGCCGCGCGTTGTGATTCCTAATCGCGGCGGCGACGTTGGTGTCGAACGCCTCGACCCTGATCGGCATCTCCACCTCGTAGAACGGGTTCTTCATCACGTAATCGCTGTATATGTCGTACACAGTTCGCAGTAAGACGTCCAGCCCGAGCGTCTTCGGCGCCGCGGTGACGAAAAATTTAATCCCCGTCGGCGTCTGCGTGCAACGCAGGTCGAACGAGTCCGTCTCCAGCAGCTCGATCCCGGTGCACCCGCCCACCGGGGACATCTGGATGGACATGGCGTGGATCGCGTGCCTGAGTGCGGGGTTTATCGTGGGTTTGGAGAGTGAGTGAGTATTTGGTGAGGATTCGTTCGGCGACGTCAACTTTTTGACTTTTTGAGATTGCTTTTGAGTGGACGGTTGGGTTTGGTGTCGACTGGGTCATGGGTCGGTCACGCGGCGGTCTGGGTCGGGTTATCGTGCGGTACGGCTCCGGCACGCACCACATGCTCGCCAGCCGCATGGTTTCGTTGACGTCGATGTGCGGAATGTCGGCGTACGTCTTGTGGTACACGAGCCCGCCCGACTTGTTGATTATCCAGAGCGAGTGCACGCCCGGGGGCACGCCGGCTTCCAGCGACAGCTGCGCGCGGTTGTGCCACTCCGCGGCGATCGGGTCGATGTCCTGGGACATCGCGAGGCGAGGCGCGGGTCGTTCGGGGCGTGCGTCGACGCTCCTCTCGGACCCTCGGGAGCGGCTCGACTCGATGTGATGTGGCGCCCTCTGATTTCACTTCTCGGTGCTGCCAAATGCCAAATTTCTTCAGACTGCGCGCCCGTGCAGCCGTGAACTTTTTAACAAGGCGAGTGGGTCCCACGAGTATTCGTGCACGTCGAAACCCGTAATTGCGATTTGCGATTTAATCGAGGTCTACGAATCCCCAAACACGATTCTGACGCTTCATTCTCGTGAATGACATCCACCCGCACTGGATCTCGGCCCGCCGGCGGTTGACACGCAGATTCAAAGCCTTTCCGCGCCGCAACAGACGCACACTTTTCGATCGCACTACTAAGATGGCTGCTCTCAGCATGACCTCCGGCGTGGCCCTCGGCTCCCGCGCCGTCGCCGGCCGCAAGGTGACCGCCCGCAAGGCTGTCGTCTCCAAGCCCCGCGCCGCCGTCGCCGTCCAGGCGTCCGGCGACCGCAAGTGGAACTTCTCCGCCGGCCCCGCGTGCCTGCCCCTCGACGTCCTCGAGGACTGCAAGGAGGACCTGATCAACTACAAGGGCACCGGCATGTCCGTCATGGAGATGTCCCACCGCGGCAAGGACTTCATGAAGATCGCGGAAGAGGCCGAGGCTGACCTCCGCGAGCTCGTCGGAATCCCCGACAACTACAAGGTACGTCCAACCGCCCGATCGACGCCGCACATCCAAAACACCAATTCCAATCCGCGATATTTTCACCCTCCCAACCGCCGCCGTCTCCCCGCCGCCTTTGCGCGCACGCGATCGAACGTGTCTGACCGAGCATCCCCGAATCACCCGTCCCGATCCACGCACAGGTTCTCTTCCTCCAGGGCGGCGCGTCCTCCCAGTTCTCCGCCATTCCCATGAACCTCGCCCCCGAGGGTGGCGTGGCGGACTTCATCACCACCGGCGCGTGGGGCAAAAAAGCGTTTGAAGAAGCCGGCAAGTACATGGAAGCGAACCAAGCGGCGACTTCCAAGGACTCCAACTTCTCCACCATCCCCGACGTATCCGACTGGAACCTCACCAAGGGTGCCAAGTTTGTTCACATCTGCTCCAACGAGACCATCGGAGGCGTCGAGTTCAAGGATGTTCCCGACACGGGCGACGTGCCGCTCGTCGCGGACATGTCCTCAAACTACCTGTCCAAGCCCATCGACGTGGAGAAGTACGGCATCATCTACGGCGGCGTCCAGAAGAACATCGGACCCGCGGGCATGGCCATCGTGATCGTCCGCGAGGACCTGATCGGCAAGACCCACCCGCTCTGCCCCACCATGTTCGACTACGCGCTCATGGCTAAGAACGATTCCATGTACAACACGCCGCCGTGCTGGACCATGTACACGTCGGGGCTCGTGTTCAAGAAGCTGATCAAGATGGGCGGCCTCGAGGCTGTCGAGAAGATGAACCAGGAGAAGGCGAAGATCCTCTACGACGCCATCGACAACTCCGACGGGTACTACAACAACCCCGTCACGAAGGAGTACAGGTCGCTGATGAACGTGCCGTTCACCCTCGGCGGCGGCGAGGAGCTCGAGAAGAAGTTCCTGAAGGAGGCGGCCGCCGCGGGTATGGAGTCCCTCAAGGGACACCGCTCCGTGGGCGGCGCGCGCGCGTCCATCTACAACGCCATGCCCAAGGAGGGAGTGCAGGCGCTCGTCGACTTCATGGCTGACTTCAAAGCGGCCAACTAATCACTTCGGCTTCTCACGAACGGGTGACACCCGCCAACCACCAAATTTATGTGTTTATTTTCGTATTGCCCGCGTCTGTTAGCATACTAGGACGCGTGATGTATAAGTGATCAACTCCACGGCTACTAACCACGCGTGTGTGTTCTCTCTATCGACCCCTAAACCTAAAGCCTAACCCTAAGCCCGCCACCACGGCGGCCCGGCGCGTAGTATCGTCCCGACCGGCCCAAGCGCCGAGTCCGCCTCCGTTTTCATCTCGCTTGCGTGCAGACAGAGCCGGTCGTCCGCCCGTAGCACCCTCGGTACCGTCCCACCGCCCGGCGTGTCGCTCAGGTCCACGCCGCCGTACAGGACGTCGCCCAGGATCGGGCAGCCGATCGCCGCTAACTGAGCACGGATCTGATGCGTCCGGCCGGTGACGAGCTCTATTTTAATCGCGTACTTTTTTCCCAAATAGGATGACGACGACGCCTCGTTACCCAGCGTAGTCTCCTCGCAGCTGAGCACGCGAAGCACGCACAGTTTACGTCCGTCGGGTGTCACGAACGCGTCGTCCGCCGCCGTCCCGGTCTTCGTTCCCCCCGCGTGAATTTCAATTTCGTCGTCGCCGTGCGAAGTTTGTCGTGCCAGCCGAGATCGATCCTCGGGTCGTAACTCGTTCATCGCGAACCGCCTCGGGACCGACCCTTTCAACTCCTCGGTCCAGTGCTCCAGTGACCCGACCGGCACGGCGTGTTCCGTGACGCACTCGTACGTCTTCGTCACGCGTTTGTGTCGCAGGGCGTCGTTGAAATTCGCGGCGAAGGTCGAGTCCCTCGCCAACACCAACACGCCGGAGGTGGCGACGTCCAGCCTGTGCGTCGTCGTCAACGCGTGTACGTTCGTCTCGGCACCCCCCACGGCACCCCTGTACCAGCTGAACTCCTCCTCTGTACTTGTCTCGACATCATCGCGGTTACTTTCCAGCCGCTGGAGCGCCTTGGCGACTCGAGCCGTCGCGCACTCGGTCGCGTTGTCGAGTGCGGGCCCCGCGGGAACCCCCGGCGGCTTGTCCACCGCGACCCACCCGTGACCTCGGTCGATGATCCGTTGCGCCCAGTCGGCGGCGACCGCGGCTGGGAAGCGGTTCGGGTGGACGTGCACCCTGACGTACGCACCGTTCGGCAACGCGCGGTCCGGGTGGGCGACGCGCTTTGGACGTAGGGCTCGATCGACGCCTTTTTTATCCATCGGGGGTGGGACGTCCGCGGCGTACACCGCGCCGATGTTGACGAGCTGCGTCATCGTCGTCTGGTCGACGTAGGGCTCGCCGGGGATGTGCGCGGGGAGGACGGCGTTGAGCGGCCCGCCGGCGTCCAGGATGACGTGCTCCACCCGGGGCGGAAGCGGGTGTGTGGGCATCGGATGAAGCCGGAGCGGGTGCTTCTTCGCGGAGGATGACGAGGACGACGACGAGGACGACGACGACGAGGTGGATGTGGAGGCGTGAGTCGAGCGACGAGCGCGTGCGATGTGCATCCATGCCGTCGTTCGTAGGCGGGGGACGACCGACGATACCATCCTACCGGTCGACATCCGCCCCCTCTGCGCTCCGACTGTCTGAAAATGGGCACCCCTCCGAGATCTCAGCGAGCTCATTTGAACTTGTTCGCACACTCTCGAGGCGCGACACCGCGCGTGTGCGCCGCCCGGCATCGTCGTCACGTCATGGCGGGCGACGACAGCGACTCCGATGATATTCTAATGTCGGAGGACGCCACGAACTGGATGTCCGTGGGCAAGGGCGTCAACCCCCTCGCCGAGATCGCTCGCATCACCGGACGAACTCCGAGAACTGAAGATCGCAAGAGGAACGCCACCAACACCCCCGCGAACACCGAGAGCACGATACCCGCGCGCCCCGCATTCACCCCCGCGGCGGCGGCACCGGCGGT
>Ga0222716_10001480_pt1 | contig 19631 bp, 18 predicted proteins | sample C33_13DmetaG_FD_165044 | JGI IMG/M metagenome (GOLD analysis project Ga0222716, IMG submission 165044) | Estuarine water microbial communities from San Francisco Bay, California, United States - C33_13D | ecosystem: Environmental > Aquatic > Marine > Unclassified | place: USA: California... | reverse complement strand
ACCATTGCCGCTGAGTTTTGTTTGCTTATAGCGTCTTTATTAAGACCTTGGGACAGGCGAGAGACACCAGAGGTATCTTCTTTATCCTCATCTAACATCTGAATAGTTTGGAATACAAACGGGTTCAGTGATGCTTGAGGCATAGGGTTAATAGCGTCTGGGCGTGTCACGTTGACGATGCCACCCACACGATTATCAATTAGTTCTCTTGGGTTCGTTAGGCCACCTTTAACCACTGTATAACGTGGGTTGTTAGTAACCATAGCGTGATCAAGGATGGAACGGGTTAAAACTGTACGTGCATTCTGTATGCCTAGTAGCTTCTCAGCAAAGTTGTTGCCGTGAAAAGCATGTGGGATAGGCAGGGGTACAAATGCTACGAATGGTCGTCGCTTTACTATCTCTTTCTCAAGTAAGATGTTTGATGCTTTGACTACTTTGTAAAGTTCAGCAACACCAGTACCCTCTGGGTCTAGTTCAATGAAAGCCTCGACTACAGTTACCTGTCTTGTTTGACGTTGGTAACCCTTTGAATTGAAACCTCGGTCTGCACCGATGTCGTCAAAGCGAGATAGTATCTCAGGGTCATTGTCAAAGTCTGTGTCTTCATTGTCAGATATTTTAGCAACTAAGTCTTCATCATAGCCCATCTCTATAAGTTCAGATATAGACTTCTTAGTTCGGTGTGCACAGAAGCTAACGTCATCTAATGACTTTGCTTGGGGTTCAATCAAGAACTCTTCTGGTGCAATAGCTTCTACTTTTACCTGTGATGTGTCACGGGTTACACGTAGCTCACCAGAGAACATACCAGCCTCTTCGACAAGTTCTTCAATCTCTACATTGTCTTCTGCTAATAGTACGTCCAATTCTTCTTCTGTCAGACCTTCGACATACTCCAGTGTGCTTTCATCTTGCATACACCAGTAAACTTTGGCGATACCAGCGCGAGCAATAAGACCATCATGTATAACAGTCTGCATAGTTTCAAACAGGTTGTTCTGGCGATGTAGCACGTAGTCGGTGTACTCAGTGCAGACTTCAGCTGTAGGGACATCATCAGCATTCTGTGGTGAAAACCTAAGTGTCTTGTTGCCTGTGCTGAATGTCTCTAGCAAAGCCGCCTTCATGCTTTCTACTGCATCATAAACGTCCTGACTTACATACTTACTATTACCATCATGCGCTGGGCGAGGGAGTTTAGCACTGTAGTAATCCATTACTTGTCTGCGTTCTTTTGACAACTCAGAGTCATAGTATCCAATGGAGCGTCTTAAATTAGTATCAACTATTGACACAATTTGGTCGTCGTCGAGTTTTTTATAATCTTTATTTGATTTCATGTCTAAACCATCTCAATGTAATAATCGTCAACTGCGTCTATGGGTTCCCAAGCACCTTCATGTATATGATTGGCTAGGGCTAAACTCATCACGCAGTCATCAAAGCATCCTGACTCTGCCTCCATGCCGCCGCTTTGCGTGACGATGTATGTTAGCATTTCCCGAATAGTGACTTTATCGTTTAGTTCGATCTTACCCTCTCGAACTGAGGCTCTGAGTTCATCAATGATCAGAGGTTTTGTCTTAGATGTAGTAGTAAAGCCTAACTTGACTGTTTCTTTGTCAGTCAGTTTATCCACCTGTATTTCTGTATAGAAGTTAGGGTAGGCCATGTCTTTTCCAAGACGGGTACATGTCAGAATACCATGACTGTTGTTCTCTACAATTATGTAGGCAAAGTTAAAGAACTCACCTAGCTTATAGAGGACAGTAGCAAAGTAATCAGGATGAACTTGTGCACGATAGGTTGCCACCTGTCGTTTCTTGCTGTCGAGAACTTGGGCGACTGACCAGTCACCACCTCTGACACCCATAGCAACGTCTGCTCCTATGGTGTACTTCTCGCCATCATCTAGTTTGCGATAGGTTGTTAGTTCCCCTCGCATATTCTCAAGCCAGTCTTCACCTTCTAGTGCCAGACGTGCTTCTATGTCTCTTGATGTCTTTAGGTCATCTTGTAATGTCTCTGGGTTAAACACAGGACGACCAGTGGTTAAGAAAGCCTCTTCGGGTTCCGCTGGATATTCCTGTTTGAACAAGTCGATGCCGTTTTGGGCAATCTTGCGCCGACGAAACATCAACTGTTCGTTGTCTAACTCATATTTCTTAGATAAGTCCTCTTCCTCTGGAGTTATCTTAAAGTTCTCAGGTACAGGCTCACGATACTCTGGGTCTACATACCAAGGGATAAACACAGGGACGTAGCCGTTAGAGCCATCCACTGCACCTTTCCATAGATCATAGAATATACCAGAGACACCATTGGCTGTACTCTCTACGAATACGGCTGTGCCTTTCTTGTTAGGTACGGCTTGCGTCATACCATTCCAGTTCTCTAGTGCTGTGGACTTCTGCCAGAAGGCTAGTTCTGAGGCGTGAACATGGGTCAGTGTTTCACCACGTCCAATGCTCTCCCCACCAGCTGTAGCAACCACATAAGAACTATCAAGGACATCAAAGGTCAACTCTCGTCGAGATGAATACTTTGTGTGTGGCTTGAGTAGTTCTGGGCAGTTCTCATGGTAGCGTTTAGTCATGTCAAACAGTGCTCTTGTACTGTCAGAATGGTGTGTGACCACCATTGCTTTACATGCTTTGCGCTGGGAAACATTAAAGTAAAGATAGCCGCCTACATACGTCGATAGACCCTGCTGTCTAGCCTTCAAGATTATGATGCGAACCTTGCCCTCAGTAGCCATCTGTTTATCTACAGCTTCCTGTAAGATAACCTGTGCTGGCTTTAGTTTGAGAGGCTTGATGTCTCCATCTTTGGTTCTGATCTTGAGTGCTGACTTTGAGTAGAAGTCAAATTCGTCATATAGTTTGCGGCGTATTACTTTAAGTTTCTTTTCCATCGTCAGTTTGCTCTTCCTCTGGTTCGCTTACTAAAAGCGACTCCAAGAAGGCTTCTGCTTTGCCAATGGTAACTTCGCTCTTTGCAACTGGTTTTGTCTTAGTAAAGTCTAAGACCATACGTGCGGCTGTTAGTTTGTCTCGGTTCTGCGCTGGTTCACGCATGATCTCGACGGCAGTTTTAAGTGCCTCTACCGCATATTCGTCGTCAATATTGTTGTCTTTAGCCATGATAGCCACAATCCTTTCAGCGTCTTTCTGTGCTTGTTTTCGGATGGGGGTGATGGCTTCTAACGTGTAGCCATCTGGAGTGCCTACTGGCCTTCCTCCATTCTTACGTTTTTTGGTTGACCACTGCTTTCGTAGTGCTCTTCCTTCCTCGGTCTGCATTAACGTCGAGAAGTAGTTGTTTGCCTTTGGAGTTGCCTTGTTTGGAAACTTTAGTTCCTTTTTGGGCGACTTCTTTCTTGGTTTCTTGGGTGCTCCCATTGTGTTCTCCTAGTATGCTTTTGATTACTGCGTGTGTGTTTGGACACTGCTTGCAAAACACTATGTCGATGAAGGAATGCTCCATCTCCTTTAGTATCTGTGACTTTTGATCTTTGGTTAAAGAAGATGTCTTTATGGTCTCAATAGCTTCTAGGTACGGCACTAGGTCATACGCTGTTTTTACGATCATTTTGCTTCCTTGAAATAATAAAGCCCCATCACTGGGGCTGTATGTTTACTTTTGGCTTAACCTGTTGGGCTTTGACCCGATCCAGATAAGGCTTTAGGTATTTATTTGTTTTTGTGGGCTGATCCATTTCAGCTTTAGCATCTTTAATTATCATCTTAGCCATAGCTACGGGATTTGTACCTAATGTCTTTGATAATTCTTTAAATGCCTTGTCTAAGATTGCTTTGTCTCTATTGCTTATAGACATATCAGCTTCCATAGAGTCTTTCAGTTCGGATAGTCTCTTTTTGTTTTCATCTATCCCCTTCTGTACTCTAGGGTCTATTTCGACCTTCTTTTTCTTAGACTTAGCTAGTTTCTTTTTTAGTTTCTTTAGCTGTGGGTCGTTTTCAATAGTATTGACCAGCATGTTCTTTAAAGGTGTAAGTGTTTTTCCACTTTCTCTATATCCACCATCAAACATCTGTTTGTATCTAGTTATCATTTCTGTCACGTCAGGGTTGTTGGGGTATCTGTCTTGCAGTCTTGATAAAGCTAACTCCACACCATCGTAGTCAAGTCCAGTTTGTTCCATTATGAAACCTTGTGGTGAGTCTTTTGTATATGCACCACGTTCATTGTTTACTAAAACATTCAGCCTTGCTGTCAGTGCCTTTTCTTTGGCATCTGCCACTTGTTTGGCGTTCTCACGATCTAATTTGGCTTTTGCTTCTGCTTTTCTAACGGCATCTTCTGCTTTGCTTTTGTCAAACTTCTTATTTGCAAGATCAGCATTATAACGCATTCTGTTACGTGCCTGATCAAACTTCTTATTGTCTTGTTCGGCATTGTAGCGTATCTGGTCAGCCTTTGCTTGGGCTTTAGTTTCTTTTTCAATATCTGCTTTGCTTTGTGGAAGCTGTGTGCCGACAGGAGTAGCAAGACCACTTTTCTTAGAGTTCTTTTTGACAAAGCGGTTTACTTTAGACCTACGGCCTGTGACGGCATCTATTGCACGTCCACCAGCGGCTATACCTAAAGAATAACCCCCTGATCCATACAATGCTCCACCACCAACTGCGCCAGCTATTGATCTTCCAGCCATACCATATGATCTACCAGCATCTGAAAGTGGGTTAAAGACATCAGTGAACTTAGAAAATCCACCTTTAAGACCAGCCGCATATACTTCTGTAAGTACATTTGATTTGTAAAGACCATTTACCATGTCTTGTACTGGTTCATACTTCATGCCCAAGTCTTTTATAAACTTGATGTCCTGTGGAGTAACACTGCCGCCTACTTTAAGATTTGAGTTGGCTACTATCTGTTTAAACTTCTTTTGAGTGCGCCTATCTAGGTCATTTATTATTTTATCTTGTATTTTATCAGCCGCAGTTTGTACGTCTAACTTTATTTCATCTCTAGCAGTTTTGAGTGCTTGGTTTGCACCTTTTTGCGATGAGTTCTCGACATCTTTAAGGTTGTATTTATTATCAGTAGCTATTTCGCTAATCATTCTAGCGACATCACCAGCCGCTTGATCAACTTCTGGATCAAGGTCTTGCCTTGACTTAAAGACAACCTCTCCAGTCTTAGATACAGTCGATATAGCTGTGTTAGCGGCTCCACTTAATGTAGAACCAATAAGTCCAGCGTCACCCATGCGATTAAATACTTCATCAGTGACATATTCACCACCTTTAATGGCAGTATTGCCCATAACTACAGCTTCTTGACCAGCTTCCTGTATGCCTTCTTTAAGCACCTTTACAGTATATCCACCACCTTTAACGGGCAGTAGCTCTATAAGACCAGAAGCTATAGCAGTGCTTAAATCCTGCATGGTTGCAGTTTCATCAATACCTTTTTCAGCATTTTCTCTGCGTGTTTCGCCTAGTGCATTTAGTGTACCATAAGCTGTACCGCCGATCATTAGAATAGAGCCTGTTATGGGGGCGGTGCTCCCAGCAAGACCTAATCCAGTAGATGCCGCGATACCTACGCCAACCGAAGGCGCACTCTCAACCGCACCATAGGCCAATGACTTACCAGCGTTAGCGTAGTCGCCTTCGCGTAAGTTCTTCATAACACCATCAGCACCATCAGGACGCTGATAGTTGGCTTCCTCGATTTCTTTGGTGTTTCTGTCGATAAACTCGTTACCTTTAGTTTCTAAGTAACCAGTAACGGACTCTGGGAGGTATTCCGCGCCTAATTCAGACGCAGAAATCATTGCATTACCAGCAGTTACGCCAGCATTGTCTATTCCATAACTCAAAGCACCACCATAGGAAGTGTCAGCTTCAGTATTATCGTTGGCTGGGGGCGTATCCTGTGATCTTAAAGTCCTATAGGCGTTTGCAACTTTATCAAAATCTGGTGTACCCTTTTTGTCTTTGTTTTGGATAAGCCAGTTGGCGTATTTATCTAATCTAGTAACATCAGCCATAGTTTTTCCTTATTATAAACCGATGATAGCGTCTGCCTCATTTAACATAGCGTTATTATCAGTGGTTGTGTTTCTGGAAGTAGGTGCTCTATATCTATAGGACTGCTCAGACTCGTTAATGACTACATTGCCATTTAGTCTGTTTTGAACATTCCGTAACGCAACCATTCTTTCGTTAATCCAGTCCACCCAAATCTTCTCATCTTGGAAGTTCTTCGGTGCTGGCTGTAAGAATAAGTCCATCTCTTTGTTAGAAATGGCACCCTTTGTCTCTGCAACTCTGAGTAAGGCATCATCAACTTTAAGTCTGCTTAACAACAGTCGTCTAGCCGCGTCTGGGCTACCAGTATAGTTGTCAATAAATGATTTAAAGATACCACCGACACCTGTTAGGTTGCCACCTTCAGCTTTACTTTGTGCTATTGCATCTAAACCAGATTGGAAAGAGTTTAGCTGTGAACTTACGTTGTTAAAAGTTTCTTTGTCTTTGTCAGTATCTTTAGAACTACCTTTAGCTTTTAATGCAGCAATACGTTCTTCAGCAAGTCTTGTGGCTTCTGCTTTGTTAAATGCGGCTGTCTCTGAGGTTCTGTTTGCATCTTGAATGTTACCATACTCAGCTGTAGCGGCTTTCATTGCACCTGTGTAGCCTTGTGATGAACCACCGACCATAGCACCGCCGATACGGATTAATGCCTCGTTTCTGTCAATCTTAGCGAATGGCATCATAGAGCCACGGGCGTTTGCAGACACTGCGCTACCTTTGCGATCATTAGATGATGTAGTATCTAAGACACCTTTAGCATTGGCTTTAGGATCATTTTTGTTACCTAGTACGCCATTTGAAACACCTGTTTTAAAAGTTTCATCATACGGGTCTTCAAGTGCTTCTCTCAGTACAGGAGGTGTCTCGTCGTATGGGTCTCCAAGTGCTTCTTTTGAAACAGGGAATGTTTCATCGTAAGGGTTTTCAAGTGCCCCTTTCATTTCAGAGTCTGGCATAAGAGTGCCATCAGACATTCTGTGGTAGTTCTTTGGTACATCCATGTAGGGGTCTAAACGTGCGCCTGTAGGCATTGGTGACGTAAAATCAGCCAGCAACGCTGGTTCTTTAGCTTTACTTAACTGTCCGTAATCATTTGCTTCTGGGTTGTTGTAAAAAAGAGGTTCATTATAAACAGGTGGAACTACATTACCATCATCAAAACGAGTGGTGAAAGGGTCTTTCTCTGCGCGACTTATTGCGGCAAGAGACTGAGCACGTTGGTCTAGTGCATAATCTTCACCAAAATCTTCAGCATCTTTTCTCTGTTGATCTATAACGCCTACGCGGTTTGCATCAGTGAATGCAGTTTTAAGCATGTCATATTCACGCGGTGCTTCTAACTCTTCCAACGCAGTCATTTCAGGGTCTTTGGCTACTTCTAAAAAAGAGTTCGCCATATGCACAAGTGTCTTCGGATCGTTTTTGTATTTTTCGTATATTTCTGGATTAGTAATTTTTAATCTAGCAATATTTTGTTCTATAACACTATTTGAGTTGCCCATATCCAACACTGGAGGCATATAATTAGGGTTGCTTTGTGATAGTATAGGACTTCTCATTAGAAACCTCCTTTATCTCGTATGTGGGTTGGGTGTACTGCCTCTATAGAAAGACCCTGTACCTTGTTGTTGGCCGCCTCGCGGCATGTACTTACTTGCATAGCCGAATCCTTGCATACCACCGCCTATTGCGGCGGCCATTGGGTCATTCATGTTAGCTTGGTATGTGTTGTTTGTATCTGGAGCCTTGCCCAACATGCCAGACTGATACTGCATACGCTTCTCAAGTTCGAAGTCACGTTGGTCTTCAAATCGTTGCTTCTGATCATTCATCTGTGCTTGGTCATACCCTTGTAAGGAGTTACCAGCGTTCATACCAAAGTTAGCACCTGTTCCTAATGTATCCATGCCCATACCATAAGCACTCATAAGGTTTGAGTTTGCCTGTCCAGCACCTTGCAATGCAGAACCTTGGTCACGGAACTGTTGTGCCTGTTGATTTAGACTGCGATCTATAAGACTATTCTGGATGTTTGTAGATACATCGGCACGTCTGTCGTCATATGCTCGGTTGGCTACTGCTTCCGCTACACCAGCGCGACTAGAGTTCATGTTGCCAGAACCTGATGCCGCCATGTCTATGCCAGTCAAAGTGTTCTCTTGTAGGTTACGACGATCATCTCGCATTGCCGCGTCTACTAAAGAGCCAGAGTTCGCTGATGCGTAGTTCATAGCGTTGCCAAGTCGATCTTGCTGTGCCGCCTCTGACATGCCTTGATACTGTCCGTACAGTTGGTTTGCATTGTTACCAAAGCCAGCTGTATTGCCCATCATGGCGTTACCGCTGTTCATCATGTTGGTACCATAGTTGCCCATAGTATTAGCAGTGTTAAGTTGGAAGTCGTTAGCACCAGCGTAAGTGTTACCTTGGTAGTTACCAGCTTCTAAGACATTATTAAGTGCACCTTCACCACCTTTTAGGTTGTTGTCCACGTATGGCTTGTACTGGTTAAAAGAAGCCATGTTAGCCGCATTAGCCGCATCCTGTGCTTTCTTTTGATTCTTTGAACCTAGATAACTAGCCCCTGCGCCTATAACAGCTCCAGCAATTTGTCCCCACGGCATAATATATTCCTTTCTAGCTTCGCTAGTTTAGTAGCTCTGCTACACATTTTTATACGGCTACCCAAGCTGTGCCATTGTAGACAACAAGTTTAGATACGCCTGATCCTATTGGTTCCCAAGGTGACACGGCATAACGCACCATGCCCTTTCTTGGGTTGGTAGGCTCTCTGTCGGTTACTTGGGTACTTGCGTCTGCTAATGATTTTATAGACGCTTCGATCTCTCGTAGTTCTTCCTGTAAGTAGTTGGGGAGGAACTCTGGAGAGAGTGTTGGTGCTGTACGCCTGACATAAGCAGACACAAGCATATTAATTTTATCTGAGATAGCCATAAGTTACCTCCGACCAGTGACAGTGATCTCAACATCCATACCAGTGAAATTGAAGTCCTTGTCGGCTGTAGTTTCCAGCTTATACGACAAGTATCTACCAGACATACGTGCATCTACCTTATAGTCAGTTAGAGCATTAAAGGTCACTGCATTGCCATAGTTAGGTGTGGCATGTGGTGTATCTGCGGCTCCAAAGGTAAACTCAAACTGACCATTAGAACTGTCAGTAGATACCTGTGGGGCTAGTCTTGAGATAACCTTGTAGCCTGTCAGTGGTATCCCTTGCTCATCTAGGTCAAGACCTACACGTTCTATAAGGAATGACTTAGATACTGCCGTGTCTATAGCTTGCGATAGACTGCCTTTCTCTATCAAGTCGATACCATAGACTTTGCTGTTAGCTACCCCACCCCCAGCTTTAGCTAGAACAAGTGGGTGTCTTTGGTATGGGCTTTCTTGAGAGTGGTATGAGCCACCTACGTTGTCATAGGTAGTCGTAGCGTCTGCGTATGTTGACGCTGTGTTTACGTTGGCTTCAGCACCAGCAACTACGTTAGGTAAATCATAGAATGACCATATGTCCTCTTTGTAGTTGTAGACAGCGGCTCGGTTACATGCGTCACCATCAGCGTACTCAGCCATGTCATCGCCACTGTGGTAGCAGAAGTATACCTCTTCGAGCATTGAGTTATGTAGGACAAAACACTGTTCAGTCTTAGAGTTATCTAGGCCATTAAAGATGTAGTCTCGGACTCGGCCATCGCATATAGACTGGCGTGTGTTGCCATCAGTTATATAGATGTCATCCCTGTCAAAGACATAGTGTTTACCTTCGATCTCTTGAATGCAGTTCTGATTGATTACACCAGAGTCATCAAAGAGTTTCCTAAAGTTAAAGATGAATGCACCACCGACAAACTCCATCATCCACACTTGGTCTTGTGAGTAGACAAGGAAGTTGGAGCCAAGGGTAGCACCATCGACTATGGGGGTCTTCATTTGCACAAGGTCATTGAAGCCAGCACTGTTAGTCAAGTCTGAGGCATCCCATGTACTAGGGACTTGGTTAGCTAACACGGGGTCACTAAAGCGTACCCTGTTAGGGAACTCTGTGCCGCTTTCTATAGTGCCTAGTGCAAGCAAGAAGTCACCATAGGAACGTATAGCTGTCGTGGTTGTACCAGAAGGCCAGTTGGTCAATGTAGTAAAATTAGTTGCGCTGGGCACTCTATGTACTGGTGCTGTGGTTGATCTATTGATATACTGTACGTCTGCAAGTATTGTAGCTGTCACGGGTGTAATAGCAGATGCAGATAGTGAACTGTTGAACTTCTGGGATAGGACTCCATTAGACATCTCAAAGATGTCGAAGGTATCATCCACCACTAATACTGTATCAAAACCAGAGAGAGCACTGACACCATAGATGAACTTGGGTGTACTCGTAAGGTTGCCTGAGATACTTCTGTAGATGGGTGCTCTAGTTACTTTGGCCTCGTTGAAGCGTACATTCTTGGCGCGTGTATAGGCATTGATGGGTAGGCTGTATGGGTCGATGTCTGTAACGACACCAACAGACCCAAGCCCACGGATAGGGAGGTTAGTCATGGGCTATAGCTTCCTTAGTTGTTACGTTTTTATACAAGGGAGTAGGGCTACGTTGCGAGAACGGGTTTCTGACGCATAGCGGACAGTACCATAGCCAGATAAGTTTACAGGCTGAAGAACTCTGTCGGTAAGGTTCTCACCCCCCATAGCGTAAGTACCATTACCACCACCTGAACCATTGCTTTGACCCACCAATTTGTGTCCGTGTCCTTGTAGGGCATCAGCCTGTGAGGAACCAAATGCACGTCCGTTGTCTACGCCTTTACTGTTGTCCCAACCACGGATGAACTCACCACGTAAGTCAGGGACATTAAATGTAGTCGTCCCGTTACCTGATCCGTGTGTCACACCAATAGCCGAAAACAGAGCCGAGTAGGTACTACGGCTAACTGCCGCCCCATTACACTCTATGTAGCCAGTAGGTGCACTTGTGTTAGCAAAGTAAGACACAAGACCAGTAGGTGCACCGCTGTTTGCTAGTGCCGCTGTAAGGGCATCTAATTGTGCCTGTATGCCGCTAGTGACTCCATCCACATGATTTAACTCTGCGGTTGTTGCTGTTAGTCCATCAGTTATATTTAGTTCGTCTGTGGTGGCTGTAAGACCATCAGTTATGTTGAGTTCTGCCGCAGTCGCAGTGACACCATCAAGTATATTAAGTTCGGCTACTGTAGACGTAATGCCGTCTAGGGCGTTTAGTTCGGCTGTGGTAGCCGTTACGCCGTCCAGAAGGTTCAACTCGGCATGGGTAGCCGTGATTGCTCCAGTGACGTTGGGTAACGTAGCTTTGATGGTAGACTTTAGAAGTCTGATGTGGTCATCAGCTTGCGCCAAGCCGTCTGTTGAGACTGGGTTTGAGGCGTTAAGACTGCTGATGTATGTTCCTGTTTCGAGTGCCATATCTGGGGTTCCTCTAAAGTGGGTAGCGGAGCTACGGGACTAGCTATGCTAGTGTTTCTGGGGATGGCTCTTGTTTCAAAGGCCGAACAACAACAACAACAAGAACAACCTTTAGCCTTCTTTTTGAAATTGATGTTATTTTAAGTGTACGGGGGGTCTAAAATCCTGTGAACCTATAAAAAACTAGGGTCGATCCATGCTAACCTGTTGTAATTGCTGTATAATCATAGGTGAAGGATCAAGTATCCCTCGGTTACTAGCAGCGAATACGAAAGACAATCACATGACATTAGACATTAGCTAGGGAAAATTGTCTGGCTGCATATTTCGAATGTTTTGCAGAGATTGGGACATCCTTAGACAACCCAAGCAACACAAGAAACCATCCTTCCCTGGTCAACATCAGGACAAGTCCCTGGTCAACATCAGGACAACTCAAGTCCTTACGCGTTCCAGTAGACCCCAGACACTACAGACATCAACCACATCATCAATAGAGAGACAATCAATCTAAGGTGAACATTTGTTCTCTTTAGTTGTCTTTAGTTGTCTATAGTCGTCCTAGTCCTAGTCTATAGTTCTTTATTGTTTGTCAGGTAGAGGATGTTCTTAGTAGTCTTTAGTAGTCTATAGTCTCTTGGCCTTGGGATCATCAGCACCTCAAGGGAAGTCTGAGGGAGCTGTAGTTCTACCAAGGCCTTCACTGGCCTAATAGTCTGGCCTGTGGTCTCTGTCGTCGTATATTGGTGGTTCTTTTGTTCTAAAGGGTGACACAAGTATTCAATGGGTAATTAATTGCCATATGTAGTTGACGGGGGATGCATCTTTTGATATTCCTTGGGCATACCGAAGGCATTTGCCCGAAGACTATAGTGGGCGACAGGCCGCAAGGTGTGGCAGGGGACTGTAACTCCCTAAGCACACAAGGCGGAAACAGTCGCTTCCCTCGCCCCACAAGGGTCAAGGATTAGTCAGACAGCAAGTACCTTCTTAACCAAAGAAGGAACTAAAGAATGACAAATGAACTAAAGCTAAAATCAATCGCAAGCAATATGACTGAATTATGTATTGGCAGTACATCTATATTGTTTTCATATGATACACCAGTTGCTGGTTGGGACGACAAGGGCGCGTTCAGAACCTTAAAGCATTACTCAGCTACAACCACCAAGCATATCAACAAGTATTTAGGTGGTAAGGACATTGGGCGCGAAATTAGCCCAGTGGCTATTCTTAACATTATCAACAGGAAAGGCGTCTACACTCCACCAGCTGATCAAGTTGAAAACTTTCTGTTTGGTGGGGTGCAGTCATGAGAAACCTAATCAATCGCATCCTAACGCCAGACGCCTTGGCTTCTGTCTTCCTTATCGTTGGCATCTTTGCAGTGTCTCACCTCGTTGTATTTGGGTGGGCTAGTTACTGAGCCTACTGGTGCACCCATGCTTCGGCGTGGGTCATCCAGTGGACTTAGCCACTACAACAACTGAAGGAACAAAAGAATGAAAACATATGTAGTAATAGCAAATTTAACCATTGCTGATCAAACAAAATTGGGCTTTGAAACCAAGTCCAGAATTGTGTCTAATTATTGGAACCCATCGACAAAAGATAACCCAAATAAACCTTTAATTCCGCTTTATGGTAATGAGCCAAAATTGTTTGACGATATTACTTCTGCGGACGCATTTGCAGAAAGATTGCGTAGGTATAGATTTGATGGCCAGCAAATTACAGTGGCTTGGTTTGAAGCTATTGAGCACACTGTTTTATTGGAAGAGGTGACATCATGATCACCAACTACACACCAGAGACAACAATTGAAGCAATGCAAGTCGCCTTGTTCCGCAGCCTAACCGCCAGATCAATTGACAGATCACAAGCCGCCGCTAGACTAGCGCAGTCAATGGCTGACAATTTAACAACTCAGGAACTAGAGCAAGCCAAAGCTGGAGCAATAGAAATGGCAGTACGTGAGCAACAAGGGAGAAAAGCAAATGGGTGAAGTAATCCAAATGAATGCTGATTATGCGCTAGGAATGCAGTCAGCAAGGGAAGCAGTAGCATCAGGCGACATCTACTGTATCGAAAGTGCGCTAATGCTTTACGAGCAAGACCCAGCTGACAGCGAGTTTCAAAGGGGACACCACAGGGCACTTATTAATTTACATCAGCAACAAGGGAGGCAGTCCAATGACATTTCTTGAGTTAGTCCACATGGACGCAAAGCTAATCTGGGACGGGGAAGCACACCGATCCCGAAGCATCACTAAAGCCGAGCGATTTGCCTCTTTCTCTGATTATGAGACAAGGGGCATCAGCGATTTTAAGCCGAGCCACATCCACCGCTTTTTTGACAGCCTACAGGAGCAAGGGCTGTCGAATAATACCATTAATCACTATGGGGCAATGATAGTTAAGGTTTTCTCCCATGCAGTATCTGAAGAGCACATTAGTCATGTACCCAAATTCAAGTACCGAAAGGTCAAAGGCAACCAAAGACCTTTGTACTTTACAAAGTCTCAAATAGACTTAATGTCTGCCTACTTTCGGAATAGCTATGACTTTAAAGACCTAGAGTTCTACCTGATCATAGGCATTCAAACGGGCATGAGAATAGGGGAGATAAGAAGTATCAACGAGCAAACTTTGATACATGATGAGGCAGGGAACTACTCGGTTTACTTGGAGCATACTAAGAACGGCGACAGTCGGACAGTGCCAATTAATCAGACAGCCCTGAGAGCCATTCGTGCTCTAGGAACTGATGTGTCTAAGAACTGGAACAGCAAGCTGTTTTATCGAGGGTGGAAGCACATGAGAAGAGCCTGTTTAAGTGGGGACGTTCGTTACACCTTCCATACGACCAGACATACCTGTGCAACAACACTGGCAAACAGTGGGGCTTATAACACAGACTTAATTGGTCGTTTCTTGGGACACCGAGACCTAAACACAACCCGTAAATACATCAAGACAGCACCAGAGACCTTGAGGTCTATGGCAGAACTAATGAGAGGAGAGAAAAGCAAAACTATTACAACACCACAAGCTAAGCAGACTGACCTGTTTGGAATGGAAATATAAAAAGGGAAGTAAAGTAAGATGAGAAATACAGTTAAAAAAGCAAGCCTAACTAATGGCGGACATGGGCGACCAGTGACAAACTGGTGCAACCCATACACAGCCCCACCTGTTGTAACCAACAAAGCAGGGGAGGCCGTGACATGAGCAACAACAGCACCATACAGCCAAACCCTATCTCTAAAGCCTACAACGAGACCATGAAGGAAGATGGCAGAACAAAGTGGCAAGAGAAATACGAACAGGCAGACAACGTCACTGAGCAAGCACCAGAATACAACCAGTTAAAGCAAGTCTTAGACAAGGTTGCAGAAGGATTATCAAAAGACATAGAGGAAGCTAGAAGAGGCAAAGGACGCCGCCCAACGTGGCTCAATGACCTTATGCACTTAGACCCACGACAGCTGGCACTCATTGGCCTTCAAAGCTGTTACAATGCAGTCCTTAAAGACAGCACTATGAACTCAGTAACTCAGGAAATAGGCGGTTTAATCGACAGGGAATGCCTAGCCCTTGAGTTGTTACATAGCGAGGATGATGCAGCTAACAAGAACAACGCTAGAATTATTAAGATGGTCTCTGAAACCCATACATCTGCACACGTTAGATTGAAGGCACTCAGGAACATAGCGACCAAGAATGGCACCAAATCTGTTTACTTCGGTATTGCCGAAACTAAGGCAGACAAAAAGATGCACAAGAAAAGACGTACAGCAAACTCTGCACCAATCATTTCTGCCATCTTTCAGTATTGTAATGTCTTTCAGAAGGATACCCAGTACACGACCCCCAAGAACAGCATAACGCGCCTTGCGTTCACTGATGAAGCCCAGCGCGAACTTGAGAACAGCAAAGAGTATTTGCAGTGGTCACAGCCACTCCTAAAACCCATTCCTATGGACACTCCAAATCCGTGGACAGGATACCACACAGGAGCCTATAAGGACTGGAGACTAGCAGAGTTGGTGAAGTTAGTCAGAGGGGCTTCTAGCAAGCAGATTGAGGCCATAGAGCACAGTTTCAAAGGTGAAACTCCAGAGCACTTTAGAGCACTCAATGCACTACAAGAAACGAGGCTTTGTATCAATGAAGAAATGCTTGAGATTGTCGAATGGTGCTGGGATACACGGCAGTCATTTGGTAAGTTTCCGAAACGGGATTTACCAGAGTTTCCTAGGCTTCCCGAAGACCACATGACAATGGATATAGAGCTAAAGAAAGCCATCAAAGAAGACCAACGTGAATGGAGAAATACTGAGAGGCGTGTGAAGGGTGCTGAAGCAGTCATGAAGCAAGACTTGCAGATTGCTAATGAACTAGCAGTACATAATTACTTTACGATCCCTTGGGCATGTGACTTTCGAGGCCGCTTCAACATGGTTCCGTCTTTCAACTACCATCGTGATGATCACATCAAGTCACTCTTCCAGTTTCAACGAGGACGTGTAGTCGATGGTCAGAACATCAGGTGGCTGAAGATACATATTGCCAACTGTAGTGGCTTTGAGAAGATCGACAAAGCACCTCTTGATGAACGTGTGGCTTGGTTTGACAAGAATGAGAGTGTGCTGTTGGACATGGCAAAAGACTATAAGTCTACTACAGGCCAGTGGAGAAACGCAGACAAGCCCTTTCAGATGCTGGCGGCTATTTTGGAATATGCACGTTATCTTGTGGAAGGTGATGACTTTGTTGGCTTCATTCCAATATCACTTGATGGAACTAATAGTGGCGTTCAGCACTACAGCCTACTTACACGTAGTGAGGAAGGTGCTTTAGTGAACCTCGTACCACAGGATCATATGGCTGATCTATACCAGACAGTAGCCGACAAGGTTACGCAAAGACTAACAGCTGATTTACATGACCCTAGTGTCTTTGGTAAAAATGAGATTACCAAGGCAGAACTGGCGCGTATATGGCTGGACTTTGGTATTACTCGATCCAATCAAAAGAGGGCTTGCATGACCTATCCGTATTCATCGGTTGTCGCTGGAATGACAGGGCAATACATGGAAGACGTAATGAAGCCACTGCAACGATCTGTGTCCTATGGTGAGCTAAAGGTGCATCCGATTGCTAGGACGAACAAAGAGCGAAAAGTTGCGGCTAGATACCTTGCTGGTCACAGCTACGACAGCATTGTAGAGACCTTGCCAAAAGCAGCTGAAGCAATGAAGTGGATACAGTCGTGCACCAATGTTCTCAGCAAGCAAAACAAGCTGGTCAATTGGACTTCGCCTAGCGGCTTTAGGATTTACCATAATTATCTAAAGCGAGATCGATTAGAGACTAAAATCTTTCTATTTGATACAGCGGTGGGCGAAAGAACAAGGTCTAAGGTCTCCTTATCGCTAGATACGGGTAAGGTGGATGTCAGAAAGAATACAGCCAGCGTAGCGGCAAACCTGATACACTCATTAGACGCCTCTGGTATGGCTAAGACAATTGTGAAACTGTTTGACGCTGGGGTGACTGAAGACTTCTTTATGATCCACGACAGCTTTGCAATCTCAGGAGATGTAGACGACTTATACTTTGCAGTTCGGGATGCCCATATTGAGATGTATGAAGTCGAGAACCTGTTGCTAAAGTGGCAAGAGGAACTGAGGCAACAGCTGGAGCATCCTTTCGATTTTGAGAAGGCTGGTGTTGCACCAATACCACAAATGGGCAACCTTAACTTACAGCTGATCAGGGAGAGCCAATTCTGCTTCAGTTAATACTTATGTCACCCTTCAGAAGCCCCTAGGTCTACTCCCTCCTCCTAAGACACTAGGGACTTCTTCTCCCAAACATAAAAGGCCATCTCTAGTCATCTAGGGGTGGCCTTTTTACATTAGAAAGACAAAAGAATGGCTAAGAAACAAAAGATAAACTTCCAGACACCTACAGGGGTGGCTAAGTACCCCCACCTACTGAAACCTGACACAGCCTTCGATGCTGAAGGTAAATATAAGTCAGAACTATTGTTGTCTCCAGAAGATGCCAAGCCCTTAATAAAGATCATTGAGGATGCGGCTAAAGAAGAACATGGGAAGGCTCATTACAGAGTACCCTATATGACAGATGAAGAAACTGGGGAAGTGGCTTTTAAGCTACAGTCTAAGTATATGCCTGAGTTCTATGACACAGCTGGTCAAAAAGTGCCAACCAATGCCTTACCACAGATCGGTGGTGGCAGTCGTCTAAGACTGAAAGGCTTCCTAAATGTCTATAAGGTCAGCGGTCAGGCTGGGGTGTCTATTACACTACAGGCTGTCCAAATTGTCGAAGCCATCCAAGGTATGAACGGAACAGGCTTTGGAGCAATCGAGGAAGGTGGGTTCACTATAGATACATCAGCAATCGATGCACCTTTTGCACCTACTGGAAATGAAGACAACTTTGACTTCTAACCATAGATACCGAGGTATCAAAGAAGGCTATAGGTCAGGTCTTGAGGTGACAATTGCTGAAGAACTAAGGCGGCTGAATATTCCGTTTAGTTACGAGACAGAACGCCTGTCGTTCCTAATTCCACAAAGGCCAGCCAAGTACACACCAGATTTCATACTGCCAAAAGTCGGTGGTGTCTGGTATTTGGAGACCAAAGGAAGGTGGGTTACATCTGACCGCCAGCGTCACGTTTTGATTAAGAAGCAACTACCACACATAGACCTACGTTTTCTTTTTCAGAATGCAAATGCGAAATTGTATAAGGGGTCTAAGACTTCTTATGCAGACTTTTGCATCAAGAATGGGTTCGCATGGGCACACAAGCGAATACCAGATGAGTGGATTGAGGAATGCCATCTAGGTATGAAACAAGCCAAATAAAGAGAGCACAAGGGCGGTCTTAGGATCGCCCTTTTTTATTATAGGGAAGTAACAAATGAATGAACAAGAAGAGAGCACTTTTGTGTCTCACGAACAATGCGATGCCTGTGGATCATCAGACGCTAACAGCCTCTACAGCGATGGGCATATGTTTTGCTTCAGCTGTCTAAAGCACACCCCAGCTGACGGAGAGTACACGCCCAGCGCAACGACAACCAAGACAGACAGTAGCTTACTATCAGGCGACTTCATGGAACTCAGGTCACGCAAGTTGACTGAAGCTACATGCCGTAAGTTTGGTTACTTTGTGACTAAGGACAACAGAGGCGAGCCGATACAGGTGGCTAACTATAAGGATGCTAAAGGTAAGACTACAGGCCAAAAGATACGCACCAGAGACAAGCAGTTTCCTACACTTGGGAAGATCACTGGTCTCTTTGGTATGCACCTGTGGTCGGCTGGTAAGAAGCTGGTGATTACAGAAGGCGAAATAGATTGCATGAGCGTGTCGCAGATACAACAGCATAGGTTCGCTACTGTGTCTGTTAGAAACGGCAGTGCTGGGGCTAAGAAGAACCTGTTGGAGAACATAGATTACCTCAACAACTTTAAAGAGATAGTCTTAATGTTTGATCAGGATGAAGCTGGACGTAAGGCCGCCATTGAGTGTGCTGAAGTCTTGCCCATAGGTAAAGTTAAGATTGCTGTCTTGCCACATAAGGATGCCAATGAGTGTCTTGTGAAAGGTGAGGCTGGGGCAATCATTAATGCTATCCACCAAGCCGCTGATTATAGACCCGATGGCATAGTCCAGATGTCCGACATGAGAGAGACTGTGGCAACTCCAGATGCTGAAAGCCCAATGAAGTACCCATACCCAAGAGTGAACAACATGCTCAAGGGAATACGACAGGGCATTGTGACTATAGTGGCTGGTAGTGGCACAGGAAAGAGTACGCTTATACGTGAGATTGCTTACAACTTACACATGACAGGAACACGGGTTGGCATGTTGATGCTAGAAGAAAGCACCAAGCGTACAGCCCAAGGTCTTGTAGGTCTCCACATCAATAGAAACATTGTGATTGACGAGGATGCGGCTACACCAGAGGAGATAAAGACAGGCTTTGATGACTTGCTTTCCCATGGTCAAATTTACCTCTTTGATCACTTTGGGTCATTCGACATAGACAC
>Ga0222716_10001476_pt1 | contig 19668 bp, 13 predicted proteins | sample C33_13DmetaG_FD_165044 | JGI IMG/M metagenome (GOLD analysis project Ga0222716, IMG submission 165044) | Estuarine water microbial communities from San Francisco Bay, California, United States - C33_13D | ecosystem: Environmental > Aquatic > Marine > Unclassified | place: USA: California... | reverse complement strand
TTAAGAGATCTAACTCCTAATCCGTAAGTGCTGTCATTGCCATAGGCGTCACGACCTTCTCCGCCCGCTGCCCAATCAGTGTTGGATCTAAATATAGAGCAGAGTTTAATCATTTTACTTGCTCCGTGTTTAGCGTTTGCAAAAGTATCCGCAGCGGATTCATCTAAGAAATTTCTTAGATATCCTTGCCATTCCATATGTAATGGAGGTATAGGAAGATTAGGCCAAAGTTGGGAATCCCCTGAAGAAGCATCATAGTCTTCCATCATAGAGTTCGCGATTAAATATCTATACTCTGATCCGTTTTTACCGGTGATATTAGAAGCATCTGTAGCTCTTGCGCCAAATATAGGTTGTCCTACCACAGCTGGGTAACTTACCTCACCATAACCTGATATCTGCTCAATGTCGCTATGCTTTCTGAAATCAGACCCGCTAATGGAACTAGCCATAAGTCCGGGGGCTGCGTATCCTTGAGCATTTAGCTGGTGGATAGCTGTTCCGCCTAATGTTAAAGTTTGACCATATTCTAAACTTGAAGCTGTATAAGCTTCATCTAAGGCTTCGCCATATGACATCAAATCAGAGGAGATGCCTGTAAGTAATCTAAATGGTCCGTAATTATAACTACCTGCGGCTGCTCCTGTCTCCTGTTGGAAAGCTCCTGTTTGACCATAGTAGTCCAAAGCTCCTAAAGGATTTGATTGATTTGTAGTCCAGCCCCATCTACCTGCGGGACCTGTAAATCCTGCAGCGCTAGCTGCTAACCCATTAACATTTAAATTAGAAGCTAGTATTCTAGAATTATCAGAAATATTCCACATAAGGATTTGGGATCCCGCATAATGGTGTGCGGATGAACCTACCGAGTTAGCTTCGCTTACGCGAGTTTTACTTCCGGAATACACAGAAACTCCTTCTCTTCCAGAGCCATCCAAATTATAATAGGCGCCGGATAAATCTGATGCGTTCATATGTACTTCGAAGTTTACTTGGTCGACAAGCACATTACTACCTCCAACTGCTCTAACGCACATGCCTCCTGTTGAGACGTTGTTATGGTTTGCACGGTTATTAGCAGTGTCTATACCTTCAGAAGTTCTCAGTAAAGTTCCAGACGCATTTAATTTTTCTTTAAAATTAGTATTATCGTACTTACCTCCTGAGACACTAAGAATTTCTTCTGTAAACCCATGAGGGTAAAACTGAATAAAAGATCCTGAATGCTTATCGTAAGAAGAAGAACTTAGATCATAAACGTTAACTGAGTTGGAAGGGGGTTGAGCACCACATCTCTCCATCTCAAGGGTTGATTTGTTATTAGCTACTAGACATGCACGAGTAGATTGTAATTCAACTCTTGAATGTCCGCTCATATCCAACGGATTTAAGCTTTCATCAAAATACCCATCCTTAGACATCGCAGGACCTATAGTAATTTTAGAGCTATCCTCTGCTAGACCTGCTACTCCGAAATTAGAAATCTTGGTAGGTCCAGAAATTCTGATAGTAGAATTTTCCCCTGCATATAACGCCGATTTCATCCATGAACTTCTTAGGTAATCGCTTGTATCCTGAGCATAGTAAGTACTAATCATTGTACTAAAGGCTGAGGTTCCGTAGAGATCAACGGTTGAATTTTTAGTAACACTAACAGCTCTACCTTTTACAGGTCCTTTTAAACTTGTAGAGAAGGTTTTATCGGAGGTGTCCCCTAGAATTGATAATCCTAGAAGTCTTGCATAGGAATTATTAGTAACTGCGATAAGTGGAGAGTTACCTCTTTCGTAATCACCTACGGCAGATGCTGCGGAATTGCCGTTCATAGCTGCCATAGCTCTGTAAGTTGTAGAACCTTCTCTACCTCCTATTAGTCCAGCTCTACTTCCAGAGTTTTCTAACAAGCTGTCCGAGAAAACTGAGTTGTTTTCTACTCTAATATTTTGTTGGCTATTCCAAGTGGTGCATACCGCCGGAGTATTAGCTGAATGTCCAGCTCTACTCTCCCATGCGGATGTATTAGCATCATACCCTGTAAAGAATTTATTAGCTCCAATATTGTATACAAATTCTGAGGCGTTGAGTTTAAGTCCTATATTATTGTTAATTTCAGAAATAATTCCCATAACTCCAACTTTTGAATTTGAGATATCGATACCATTAACATTATTACCTTGAGCTCTTAATATTCCTTTATACCCAACTTTAGAGTCTTCGATCTTAAATCCATTTGATTTATTAAAAGCAGATATTAATTGAGTAGTTTGGTAATCTGTGGTTCCAGCCCCTTGTTGTCCAGAAGTAGCGTGTCCCCCTACTCCCCCTAAAACTTTACAGTTTTCAAAGACCCACCCATTTCTACCATTAGATGCCATAGTAAATCCATGTTTTCCTAAGTTATTGCCAGAAGCATTAGTAGTATCAGAAACCTCATCAAATCTAATAGTAGACTTAAAAGCTTCAAAACCATTACCATCAGTATTTAAAAGCCAGGAATCTTCAAGATCATATGTGTTAGAGACTCTAGCTCCACTATTATTTTCGTAATTTCTGTAACCTGTAATACCTCCCTCAATGGAAACATTAGAGTCGAATATTCTAAATCCAGCCTCTTTGTTTCTGAAAGATGCACATGATGTTAAAACTACATCTGAGTTCTGGATATCAAACCCTACGTTATTACTGTTGCTCTGTATAGGTAGAAGTGTATTTACGTTTCCATCAGCGCAAAACCCTACTAACTGAATTTGAGATCCTCTACAATCTTTAACACTAACACTTGTAAAATAGTTCGCGTATGCATATACAGGAGATACAATATCACCCTCTACAGGTTTTGTAATATAGTTAGCATGTCGCATTGGCTCCTCTAAGCTATTAGAGAATTCAAAGGGGTTAGCGTCCCCCGCTACTGTTGCATCCACGCCAGTATCATATATATTTCCACTGAATACAAACGAGGTGGAAGTTCCAGCTGAAATGAATGCGTTAGAGCCTGAGGTAAAAAAGAATGGTTCTTGGAATGTATCGTTAGTATGTAAATGTTGGCTTCCGAAAGTTCTCACATTTGAGTTCCATGAGCTTGCTTCGTAGCAATTAGAACTTAAATGTACAGATGACACAGTACTAATCTTTGAGAATAAATCTTCAGATTTAAATGATTGGATACTTGTATCGACGCTAGAGATATCCCAAGGGTAGCCAGTCCCTGAGGCTGTACCACTTGCAACGGAATTGGAAGAAAGAGACCCATGCATAGTAGATCCATGATTTCTATTGACGAATGTTAAGGAGCCTTGACCTTCAAAAGTAAATCCTTCTAGTGCGAAAGCTCCTAAATCTCCATATTTACAAATTTCGACTAGTACAGGATAATTTAACTTTCGGGGAATTCTATTTATCAAAGTACTCATACTCGAATATACAGAATTACTTTCATCGGCAGTGGAAGATAATACTAGAGTGGCTCCTAATGAACTAACGTTTAAACCTGCAGTACTTGCAATCCCTTGCATCATTTCAAATAATTGATCGGTACGGTCTTCTAAGTCTTGGATGGGAATATTATCTTGTTCCCAATTATAGAATCCACTCGCCGTATAATGACGAATATCATTTAAAGTTGCTGCTGGTGCTGATCCAACGACATAAGGTCCTCCAGGTGTTTGAATAATCATAATTTAAAATTCCAATGTCCACCTAAACGTTAGGGAGAAATCGCTGTTCTTTTCAATAGTGTTGAAAGTTCTATATGCGCACAGATAAGATCTTGACGGATTTACTTGTAAGGGATTTTTACTAAATAGCCCTATTTCGTTTATACTTTGACCATTAGCGTGATCATCGGTAAGTAAAACTGTATATGTTATCTTAGAAAGTGATGATCTAGCGATATATGCGTTATTTAAATGTACAAAAGCTTGTAGTGCTCCTGTAGAGTTTTCGTGCTCTCCAACTGTAAGGTCGATAGGGGATCCATAATTGGCAAGTGATAGTGGGTTTCCAAGTACCACAGTGCTGGTATCCATAGCTTGAGCATCGGTACCAACCTGGAAATAAGGTATAGCAAAATCTCCCGAGGATACAGTGAGGTCGTCGTTGGAGAATAGAGCTGCTAAAGTGACTCCCATACCGTCTGTAATAACATTATGCTCATCAAGTAAAACTTCAGATAAGCCATTAGTATGGGTCTTAGTAATCAATAAATGACCCTTAGGGTCTATCGTGTCTAGAAATGAGGTAGGTGCCATTAAAATTTAATACTCCAGGAAATTGTTAAGTAGTCGGTATGTGTGCCAGTAGCTAAATCTATATCTAACCCTCCTGGTAAGAAAACTTTCTTAGAAAATAATTTAAATACAGGGTTTTTGGAGATATCAGCTATGTTATATAGGTCTATCTTTGCAGTCTCAGATTCATCTTGATATTTCATTAAAGTTTTGTCCCGGTCTAAGGTCCAAAGACCGATAGCCCCTATACCCCCATAGTAATAGTCTAGAAATTTCCAATCTTTATAATTTATAGTTAGAATATATTTAACCTCTCTAGTAGCGCTAACTTCCAGAGCATTACCTGAAACTACGAAACCTCCTGAAGCATCTTGGGTGGTTTGGGACGCTCTAGCAACTCTAGACTCTAGGATAAACCCTTCGCTATTAATAGCGCTAGCTGAATTTAGATCTCCAGTTTGAAGACCTGACATGTCATTTACTAAAGGTCCGGGATGAGTATATCCGAATGAACTTCCTGCAAAATTTATACCCGATGTGGGGAGATAGCATCCATGCTGCCTAACATCCAACACATGTAATGTTGGGTAACTTCCTGAGAACTCATAATAGTTTAAAAAATGTCCTAATCTACCTGGTCCTGAGGTTTCTAGTACATCAGCAAATATAGGAGGTTGTAAAGTTTCATCCATAGGAGTTGGAGGCACAGGCATTAAAGAACTAGGTCCACTATCTGCGGCACTAGGGTCGTAATAATTATATCCGTGAGAGCTAGATGCGCATCCTAAGGATATAGCTTTAATTCCCAAATCTAAAGTTGAGGAAGTTTGCGTATATTCTACCGCAGACGTAGCAGGTAGTGTGGTTAATATATCTACAGCGTGTTCTCCAGCTTGGTCTACAATAAGATTGTACTCTGAAAAAATTAAATTTTCAGATTTTATTGGCCCTTTAAATATTTCTAAATATCCTTTCATTAATCATCCTCTACGTTGTACGTTACACCTGAGAGAGCTAACATTGTAGAAGAGGCTCCATAAGTGTCCCCTCCAAAATTATCAATATAGTATCCTCTGTATCCCCCTAAGCTGCCATAAGTTCCGGAAGAGATTGAATTTAATCTTGAGGCTTTTGTAGCAACTAATTCGTTAAAGTAAGAAAAAATAATTTCTACCTCTTTTTCTGAATAAGGGATATCATGAGAAGGGTCATTATAACTGAAAACAGCTTGGGAAAAATCTCCACTAGCATCATAGAAGGCTATATGTACAGGTCTTCCAAACTTAAATTTATTAACATGCTTTTCCCCAAAATCATCAGTGCTACTTAAAACACTAATCATTTTATTTATTACAAGTTCTGATATTGTTGAGATATTATCTCTCCTCACAAGAGAGTTACACCCGACCTCTATAGGAGCTCTACATGGGAAAGTAGAAGATACGGTAATACCACTGTAAGAATAAGTTGAGTGGGGGAACGAATCTCTTGTCTTAACCCCGTTAGGCATATAGTATTCTGTCCCTGGAATAGTGTTATCTCCTATGTATTCCAATTCCATAGAGCTCATCGCAAGATCACATGAAGAATCATATATCCCACTTAATGATCCCGAAGGTGAAAAGTATAAACCTGATGAAAAATTATATCCTAAAGGTATAAATTCAGATGAGTTAACCTTAAATTCAACTATGCCTGAAGGTTCCACACCTGCGGAAGCGGAATAGAAATTTCCAGGGATAGGCATCGCTTTTCCATTTCTGGTAAATAATGCATGGTTAAACAAGTACTTCAAGTCTCTACGTCTTCCGGATGTTCTTGGGGTTGCAGGGTGTGAAGTAATAACTCCCGAACTAACAGAGATACTTGAAGGGACTAGATTAGTAAATACAGTCTGATCTGTATCTCCTCCAGCTGAAGTGGTGTATAGTAATCTATCTACAGTTAGGCAGAATGACCCAGAGGGAGTATAAACTTCATCAAAGGATACTTCCGCAAATAATCTAAAAATTACGTGAAAAGGTATAAACGATTTGAATATACTTGTAATATTAGCCATTATATTCGAAAGACTTAATTGTACGCCTTCCACCGAATGGCTAATATTGGCAACTTGGATATTGGAAAATATGAAAGAACTCTTGGAACACCAGGAGTCTAACATACTTAAAGATTTTGTATCTTTAGCAGATGTAAGTGCTAACAGGTTAGGAGGTGCTATTGATGATAGTGAATAGGATTTCCATTTCATATTCCAAGTATAAGTATAAGTGGCATCCGGTACATCTTTCTTCAGAACTATAGATGACAGTGAGGATACAAACGCTACAGGTAGTTCTAAACCACCCCCAATATCAGCCTTAGTTCCGTTAGGAAGGGTGATATCGACGGCGTCTCTATCAGCTGTTAAAATTTCATTTAGTATTTTTACTTGAGTTTCCCCTAAAAACGTAGTATCGTAAAACCTATCATCTTCCCACGGAGGGATTTCAACATTAGGTCTTCCTCTATGTAAGAATCCTGGGAAGTTTACATCTGTAGGATCCCAGGAACTTAAGGAAAACTTAGAGCCGTTAATATAAATTACACCTCCTTCAGGGGTAGTCGGAGTAGGAGGTGTAATCTCATGTAGAGTTCTAATAATATAATCAGTTGCGGTTCTAGAATTTAAATCTAAGTTATTATCAAATATTTGATCCTCTTTTATTCCCGCTAAAGTACCAAATGCATAATCCTTATCGCGCAGAACAGGGGAGGAAGTAGAAATTAAATAATAAATCATTCTAGGGAGATACAGTTCCCAATTTTCTTTAATGTTATCTGTAATATCCTCGGTAATACCTGGAAGTATAAGACTTATTGCGTCCGCTAAGCATCGTTTAGTTCCCTTACTTTTATATAAATATACAGCTTTACGAAGTTGAGCTCTCCACCTGTCTACGTCTCCTGTTAATAATTTCCACCCTATCAAGGTAGCTAAGTATTGGAGGAATTCTGGGGGACACCTTTCAATATCTATTAGATCTTCTAGCTCTGTTATAGTAGAGTTGACGTCATAGAATCCATAACTAACCGCTTGCAGAAACTTAGTAACGGCTCCACCTTCCACCTGTTTAGGAGTAAAGACTCCTTCAGCTCTATACATATCCAAGTAATGATCTAAGGTGGTAGCTTTCTCATCTGATGGATTATACCAAACTCCTAATAAAGTTTTTAAATTTTTAAGTTGTTGGTTTCCAGATGCAAAGTACACTCCGGATACTTCTGTCTGAGACTTAGAGAATTGAACTGGAATGAAATCCTTAAAGGCTTGGTCTACTACTATATTACCATTAGAATCTAGACGTTCCATGTTATACCACAAGTATTCAAATAGCATAAAGATACCTTCTTTTTCTTCAATAATATGATCGTCATATAAATCCGCTAAATATTTAGATATAGTTCGGTATGGGTAATATCCTCCAACAGGAGCATTTGTTGAATTTAACATGTAAACCCATGAGAGTGTCTGAAGTAGAAATTTCTTAACCTTGGTAGGTGTGTTTACAGAAGAATCAACATTATCCCTAACACCGTCTCGAAATACTTTAACTGGATTGTTAAGTCTAATCTTGGGAAGTAATTCGTTTTCAATATATTGCTTAAACGCGTACTTACTTTCAAAATCAGAGAAAGACTTGCCTAAAGCCTTAAGAATTTTATTTTCAAACATATTAGGTCTAATATGCGTTAGATTATTTCTAAGTATAAATCTTCTCTTTATCTCCTCATTAGATACACCTTCAATATCGATAATATTTCCTATAGCCTCTACAGTCTTTAATACTTTACCAAGTACTGAATATAGGATATCATCCTCTTGACCATAAATAGCATAGTCAGTATCTGCGTATAAATCAGGGGTTATACCTTTAATAACATCAACGTAATCATGCTGATAAATCTTGTTAACATTAGTTTCAGATTTTCCAGAATTACCGATACCTCTTTTTCTAAATGCCATGTTATACTAGTACTATATTTAATTCAATATTATTCAATTGCAAAATTTCATTGAAATTTAATTTAATATCGTCATCTTTCAAGTTATCAATTTTTGAAAATCTAACTTCAGGTATTTCAAAAATATCGCGATTAAGCTCATCAACTCTAACATTCTCTCCAAACTCTCGTTTAGACAGATCAAAGAATTGTAAAATTTTCGCACTAGCAGATCTTTTAATATCCTCTTCAAAGGATTCATATGTTCTATCTATAAAAATAGTTGCCTTTACATCTAAGGTTCTAATCAACCCATCTACAATCGTAACTTCATCTGTTAGCATTTTATACTCATCTAAGTATTTAAGCAATTCATTTTTATAAGTTATAGGGGCTCTCTCAAGTTGGGCTTGGACTCCTTCCACCTCATCAGCAAATGCTACAGTATAAATATCAATCATGTTGGATCCTGCTCCTGAGCTTCTTAAAACTGCTATAGATTTTCCAGACTGTCCTACCGTACTTACAAATTGATTAGCGAAGGATGTGTAGTCGTCACCCGTAACGGCTCTGTATTGAGTTTTAAAGAAATTAGGTCCCCATCTTTTAGCGTGTTCTACTGATTCAGAGTTTCTACCTCCAGTAGCTTTGCTTGGATTAGTAACATTAACTAAAATATCTCCGATCTCCGGATCATCATTTGTTGCAGGGATAGAAACATTAATAGCTCCTGGAGAAATGTTACCTCTGTTACCTCCTCCTACTCTGTAATATACTTCATAATCTGTACCTGCTGCTGGGGCTTTACCTCTAATATTATCCCCAAATATAATTCTAGCGGAGTAATCATCAGAGTAAGTTTTGCTAAACACTAGATCATCTGAGTCAGCTAAAAACAAATTTTCAATTTCGTTGTAGACATCAGTTCCTACTTTTACATATAAACTACCTTCTACAATTGACGAATCTTCGAGATTAATAGTGTGCAAGGTATCTAAACTATTAAAAGTTCCATCCACTCTTTTTAGAAGTCCTTCTAGTAAAATCAAATTAGAGAATTCTAGTCCTGCCTCGTTAGTAGACTCGGATGCTTTTAAAGAAATATTAGGCTCTGTAAGTTCGATAGCTCCGGTAGGGTTTACCTTATAAACAGTATATGATAAACGCCCGGTATCTTTATTACTATCAACACTAAAGGATCTATTAGCGTATTTAATTACTAAGGAGTGTGTGTCACCTGTACTAACTCTAGATCCATCATCAATAGTTAAAGTGCAGCTAGCTTTAGCACTTACGGGACCTTTTAAAGCGATTCCAATTAGTTGTAGTAATTTTCTAAGATTTTCAGGTGCTTGTACTGAAGATATAAAATTCTCATTAGCCAGCATATCAGCCTTAAAGGATAATACACTTGCTAAGTAAGCAAACATCTCAACTAGCATAATGCCTAGATCTGACTCTACAAAATTATTATAATCATCAGGGTATACTGCTTTCAGATATGTAATCAGAGAAGCTCTATATTCTTCAAAGTCGTTACTTGAATAATCTATATGGCTAGCTTTAGCCTTTAAAGATATATCCCCAACTTTTAAAAAATCGGAGTCGATAGTTCCGTCAAATGCGGATGTGTTAAAAATTCCTACAATATTTCCCATTATACTACAATCTCCAAAATTTGAGTTCCTGTCGCATCATCTGAAATACTAAACCTTACGGAGACGTAAACTTGATTTCTCCCCATAGTTTTTAGACTTTCATCCCATGATAGCTTTATAGATTCAACGTCAACATATGGTATATATGTTTGTATAGCTTGTATGATCTCCCCCCGTAACTGAGTCTCTAGATCCCCGTTATAAACCTCGAAGACCGATTTACGTAGATTCGTTCCAAATTCTGGGTTCATTACTCTCTCCCCCTTATTAGTTAGTAGGAGTTGCTTTAAGCTAGACATTGCTGTTTCAGCACCGTCTGTTGTTGTAAAAAATCCTCCTGTTCCTTCTACAACAGGAAATGCGATACCTCTAAGTACTCTAGACTTAGAGGTTGTTAATAAGTTGAGGTCTTCAGATAGCATATTATATTTTTATATTTTTGAAAAATCCTTTTTGAGAATTGAAGTTATTTCTAACCTCACTGATAGATAGGGCTCTAGAGTATATCTTGAAACTTCCTAAGAATCCGTCTAGACCACTTGAGGGTACTTCTGCAACGTCTGCTGTCGCAATATGTTGAGAATTTGGAGGTGTTCCATATAAGGTATTAGTATTATATCCTAGAAATCCTGGATTATACGTACTTAAGGTTCCTGATTTAAGTATCCCGTCCGTGAACCCTCCTCCAAGTATCCAAGGGGTAAACGCTGCTCCGGCAGTATTGCCTAATACGGGTCCTGTTCCGGATTCATTAGTCCAGCTAGAAACTCCTACATTAGCTGTATTTATTGCACGGGTGAGAGAAGGAATCATTAAGGGTTTAGTATTAACAGTATCGAACGCGGTTGATATAGAAGATACGTTTAAAACTTCTCCATCAAATACGGTAGAAACTTTATTTTCACTAAAATTAAATACAACAGCGACATGAGTAAAGTCTTTGCCTACACCTGAAACACTTACATTATTTACAATGGTTTCTTCCTTTGTAATAATCCCTAGATCTTCTACGGATTCCTTTATAACGCTACCTCCAGAGTATTGTAACCTCTCGGCTATACATACACTGTGACCTGTTGATCCGTTTCCTTGATTCTGAGATACAGTAGGAAATACTCCAAACTCTATCCCGCTAGAATTGGTACTTCCTCCTCTATCTCTAAACCCTATAGACATACCGTGAACCTTCCTATTATCAATATCCCCATTGGGTTTAGTTCGATTTGCTTGTACCTCAAGTTGCTGTCCGCTTGTAGGGTGTCCACCGGAATTTTCACATGAAGCTACTAACCTATATCTATGTTGGTCAGTGAATACTAGACTCGGAATGTGTACCCAAAAATCAAATGATACGCCTCCCCCCATAAAGGTTTCTTCATTATACTCGGCATTCGGAGGATAAAATAAATTATCTAAAGCGCTAGTTTGTAAGTTATTATCAGCCCCAAGACCATTTTGTTCAGGGGTATAATTGGAAGGAAGTCTTACGTAGGCTCCCCCTACTCCCGTACCTGTTAACTTTGGAATTGATAGTCCAGAAGTGTAAACTGCATCTACAGAGGTTCCTACTAATTGTCCGTTGTATCTGTCTCCAGTATCCGTGTTGAAGTTATCAATATTAAATACCACAGAGGAAGGATCTACTACTGAAGGGGTTAGAAAATTATAACCTAATACCATTCCATCTAAAGTGATAGACGTAGATAAAGCTTGGACAACTCCGCCTGTACCGGAGACATGGGTATCCCCTTGAATATGCGGGAATGAGTCTCTAGGAGTTGGAGGTACGCTAAACTGATGAATATTAGATAGTGATTGGGCTTCACTCTTTACAAACTTAACATGTACAGGAGCTATAACATCCTCTAAATCTTCAGAAAATATTAATAGATCTTCTTGAAGTTTTAAATTAATACTTAAACCTGAACCTTTCAAAAACGTAAAGTCGTTTAGGGGAATTCTTTCAATAATACTCCAAACCTGATCTTTGATATTTCCCGTATTCTCTATAAGGATACCAGCTCCTATACCTAAATCTTTTACCCCTCCATCGACCTCCGTAAAACTATACTTATGGGTTACAAAGATAGAAACTAATTGGAGTAGCTTCTTACGTCTCTTTATCTTATTATCGTATAGGTCAGCTAAAGCTCCTATATTTCCATAGTAATTAACCACTAAAGCACTATTCGCAGCATGTCCGGATGCTTCCAATTGCTCAATATGTTTAAATATTAAATCTATATGTTGTGCTTTATTTTTATCGAAGGATTCCAAGATATCATCCGAGTCATAATATACTTTAGATTCTACTGAACTAGGGTCGTAGTCATACGAAAATACAGTATCCACAAGATCGTTTAAATTATCTTTAGTATAAGCATCTCCTTTACCCCCTAAGTTAGGTGCTTGAGATAGGTTCCATGTAGAACTAGCTGCAACTATACCTGACACTATAGGGACTCCACCATTTATGGAATCATAGTACAAGCCATCCTCCGCCATTATAAACTGACCTTTTACAGATATGGGAGGACCGTAAGTGTGGTCAAATAGGTTGGCAGTATCGTCTTCTACTAGCAACTGAGTCTTTAATGACAACTTATCGAACACAGCTTTATTCTCGCGGAAAGGTACTACAATATTATCAACTACAAATTCTTTATAGTTATTTATTGATTTTTGAATATCCGGATCATTCTCACCTAAATCATCTAAAGCTTCCAAATTTAAGGTTGGTTCTTCCAATTCACCTGAAGCTCTTCTCTCTAGAACATCTTGAATTCTATCCAGATTTTGTTGCACTTTTAAGGCTTCAGCCTTTACATTTGCCATACCCTGTTCAAGTAATGCAATTTCGGAAAGGTCTACATCACTAAAATCCACTGGTCAGCTCATCGTAGTATGTACCAATTTTATCGGTAAAGCTTAAAGCTTCTCCATTAGAAGTTCCTGCTTCTGTGGCATTTGATAATATATCACTTCCGGCATCTTTTATATCGTCCATTACACCTGTAGTACTTTTAACAGGTCCGATTGACGCTGCTACAGATGTACCAATACTTAATAGAGATGTTGCATTATCCACCATCGTTCTACCATCACCACTGCCTAGGGATGAAATCTCCCCTTTAATTTTGTCGTATCTAGTTTTCAGTTGGGTAGCTGTGTCCGCTAGTGAGGTTAAAGAAGCTGTCATACTATTAGCTAGTGACATTAGACTAGTTGAAGGAGCGGATGCTAGTTCCCCAGTTTCTAACTCTGGAATGTTAGAGGATATCTCATTTAAAGGTGGAAGTTCGAAATTCATAATATTAGTAGGTTAGACTTGTAACTTGTTGATTTGTAGTAGCTAGATCCACATCAATATGCCTGTAAGTAGAATCCTCGAAATGTTCAACTACAGTTATAGTGGGGGAAAATGCAGCGTCTGATCCCACAGATGAAGGTTTTAGAATAATCATATCTTTTGGATTTAAATGCATAGGACTACTTAACACACTTAGAGAGGATCCCTTAGGGATACTACCTTCTATAATAATAGGATGAGACGCATCCCCTTCATAAGTATAGTATGTCTCATATATCGATCCATCCCCATTATATTTAAGACTATCCTGAGTTTTGGAGGAATGGTCTACCCAATACACGTCTGCGGTATGAGCGCTGGATAGTACGTTGGCTATTTGGATATTCTCCACGACTGCGTATAATGCTTTAGGATTTACCGCATATATTACGGTTTTAACATTATACGTAGGAGGTACGTAGGAGACGGAAAAGGATTTAGTGACTGTCATCTTTCTATATTATTTAGTTACTCAGAAAATACGAACTCAGAGCCTTGAACTATTACTGCCTCACATGGTGGAGCGGTTTGGGTTGGTGGTGGCCAAGTACTAGGACCTGTAATGTTATCCCCTACTCTTCCCAGTGCATCACCCTCGATGAAAACAAGATCGGAGCCGCTAGATGTTTTTCTATTAAGATGGAAGTGAGATGGGTGGGATAGAGTTAATGGAAGTGTACAAGCGTGTTGAGGCCAATCTTCCCCTATATGACTTGCTTGTTTGCCATCAATATACAACAAACCATGGTATTGAGTTATAGACGTGGTTGGGGGGAATGGGTGACCTCCAGGAGTATCTCCTGAGCAGCTGTCTCCAAATGCGGATACGGATTTTAACATGTTTAATTAGGGGGTATTGGGAATCCATCCCAGGGGACACCATATACTGGTCTTACATCAACAGTAGTATTAGCGGTATAAGTATTTTGATGTAGGTCTTTAATCTCCAGCGATATATAGGTTAATATGATACCTGGATCCTTAACATAGTTTGTTACCTCTCCCTCTACCTCCTCTAAGTACTGAGTAGTTATAACGTCTCCCATACCTACCCTATAGGATATATGTATCCTTTCAGGCTCTATACTAAATATTCCTGAAAAGTGAGCGCGGACGCCGGTATAAGATTTATTTGCATTGTTCCAAGGAGGATTTGTAGCTGCTAAATATGTGAAGGTGCTAGTAGATACTGTCACACCGGTAGGTAGATCTGTGGGATTTAGGATAGTTATACTTGCTAAGTCTTGATGCTGTTCATAAAAGGTATATGGGTAAGATGGGAGGTTAAAGCCTGACACGCCTAGAAACGAAACGGTAAACGGAACTATGGGAGTATCCTCGTTTTGGGCAAAATCGTTTGGAACATCAGGCGATTGGTACCCAAAAACAGGTAAGTGTGCAGAGTTATTACCAGTAATATAGGTGGGATGATTTAAAGTACTACCATATGTGGAAGTATGAATTATATCAACGTGATTTCCTAAAATACCTAATGCCATTATTAACCCTTAACCATGTCAATTCTGCTAGCTGTTAATGTCATATTATCCCCTGCGGTTATATCTACATTTTTCTTTGCATCCACTGATATATTGCCATCATCTGCTTTTACAGATATATCCCCATCTGTAGCGGTTACACTTATATCACCAGTTTTAGCTACTACACGTACATCTTTACACTCTAAACTTATTTCCTTCTCAGCTTTTACAGTAACATCTCCATACGTACTTTGGATATGTATATTCCCCGTTCCTCTATTAGTAACACTAATATTAGATGTGCTATCCTTTCCAGCAGTAATATCAATTTCTCCTGTATGGGTAAGAGCGTGGAAGTTACCTAAACACTCCAGTTTTATAGAGTTCTTACCTGGCTTATTCTCAGGGGTAGAATTTATAATAATTTGATTTCCGTGTTCGTCTGCTATTACGATCCTATCGTGTCCGGGTCCAATACCTGCGTCTAGTTTGATCTGCTTATTTGTATTAGTTCTAAGTTGCGCATAATCCTCCTGGGTCCAAATCTTATTACCATCTTTTATAGATTTATCAGCTAATATCAACTTATGCCCTATAGTACTTTTAACTATAGTTTTATTAGGGAGATTAGTAGTATGGTATATATCCTCTGCATCAGGCAAACTTGAGGATAGTCTACTTTTGGTTGGATCGAGAGGATCTTGGATACCGATGGTCTCTGGGACTACTCCTAACCAAAACCATTCGTATACATCGTCAGTTGCTCCCCAGCCATATTCAGGGTTTGGGTTATTACCTTCACGTACACATACTTGAGTTACTAGTACATGAGATCCTGGAGTTATATTTCCAAAGATACCGGAGTTCTTCCCTCCAAAAGGCATAATACATCTAACCTTTTCAAGGGTTTCACTGTGAGTAGTACTATGTAAAATGGTTACGTTTAATTTTCCAGAATGGCTAGAATCTCTATTTCCATTGTCATCTACTCTTGCTATATATATTTTATTTTCCACTTAATACTCCGTTTGATCCATTCTCTTTCCATAATTTAAATTCGGTTGAATACCCACCCTTACTATCAATAGTATGAGATATTGCAATAGGGTTATAGTATCCCGATAACCAGTGAGAATGATGTTGATACTTATTAGTTACATAACTATTTTTTATATTTTCTATTTTAAATTCTATCCTTCTAGGGGCTGATACTTCTCTATAGGTGTCCATTTCCGGTATTCCTAGAGTTTTAACTTTAAGGCTTACTACGTCCCTAGCATTCCTATTTAAAAAATCCGATTGAACAGCTAAGTTTTTTTCTATCTTAAAGGCTGCAGCGACGTCAAAAAGGTTTCTATCCTGTATATGATATACAAAAGAATCGGAGTGCTTAGGAGCTGGAAGTGAGATAACAGTAGGATCTGCGGAACCTGTTGCACTATAGGTCATTAAAGCTTCTGCTATGAACTCTTCTGGCGGTGTTTCAGGGTCTAGCTTCTCCCCTCCACTTTTATGGAATAGGCGAGAAACGTAAGTAGCATTGGATAAGGCTCCAAAAAATATCTTAATTCTAGTACTTAAATCTTCTTCTATAGCTTGTTGACCAGGATCGGGACCTTTTCTTTTATTCCATGGTTTCTCTGCAAACGAGTTTAGAGTAAAATCTGATTCGACCCAGGGTCCAGCTGCTTCGGTTGAAAGCTTGTCCTTAACTATGAAATCTATAATCTTTTTAAATTCCTCTGTAGAAAAAATATCAAGTAACGTAGCATTGATAGGTATAATATTACCGTCGTCTAGTACCTGAGAATCTAACGCCTGGGAGAAGTCGGCGAATTCAGCCCGCATGACAGTTAGTTTATCCCTTAGCTCTTTGTCGAGAGAATTATCGAATTTATCTGCATCTTTATGAGTTTTAAATACCTCATCGATAATTGCTGCGTTACCGTAAGTAAACCAGAAGTTATCCATCACAGTTAGCATAGGTGATAAATATCGTTTAATAGAAGCAGCTGAAAGGTACTCACTGAACGAGCTAAATGTGTTCACGGTTACAAATGATGTTACTATATTAGCTAAATATCTATGATCTGATGCAAAATCAAAGTATTTTACATTTGCTCCTTGTCCACCATATGAAAGTTTAAGCATATTAGGGGTACTTGGGTCAGCGGTATACATAAGAGTGTTAAGATCATCAGCCCGTGGATTAGATTTCTCGGTGTTGAATGGCGGTAGTCCTTGTTTACTAGAGCGAGCTATATCTGTAACATTCCCAAGGTACACCACAGTAGTAGGTACGCTCCCTGTTGAGTCAACTATTTTATCTTGAATATCTTTGAAAGATTGTTGATATCTTATAGACTCCTTCATCATACCTATTTTTAACCCATCTGGCATTAAACCATTGAACTTATCAATAATAATCTGCGCGCTTTTCATGACATCCGTACCTTTTTCAGATTCATAGTAATATTTCATGTTATTGTACTCTAAATCAGCTTTCTCTGTTTCGGTGAGTTTTTCATAAGTTGTAGAAGGGTAAAGCACCGCTTGTTCTGGGACACCTATAACAGCCTCGGATAAACCTCCAGCCATTAGATCCTGATTGGCTTGCTCTCTGGCAGCAGTGAGAGTACTTAAGACGGTACCTATTGCACCCCTTGATGCAGTAATGTCGTCTGGAGATATAACAACACCGATGAGATTCGGGTCTTCGAAGGGGAGAGCACGAAGATTCTCGCGTTTCCCCCAAGCAGTTCCATACATATTATGAGGTACGTCAAAACGTGCTGACAATCTGTAAACGGGTTTACCTGATTTAAATAAATTATCATCGTTAGAAGTGAATCGAAACTCAGCCTTAAATAGATCTATTAAATCCTGGGGAGGATACGGGTTGCTCAAATTTCCCAATATGAAGTTCCAGTAAAACGTTGCAACGCGTTCTATATTGCCAACTATGTGATCGTTGTTAGCAGTGCTGTTAAAATCAATATGTTCAGTAAACCCGGAAGAGAAGGACGTTGCATGTTGTATCGCTTTTAACCCATTTGGGTTTAATGCTATCTGTTCAGAGGAGATAACGTTAGTTGCATACCCATAGCTACCATCCTCCAACACCCTTTCAGTTTCCATAGAGACGAATTGTTGTTTGTTAGCTATAGCTGCTTCTCCATCAAATCCAGGATTTTTAAACGTAATTCCAAAATAATCAAAAAGTTTTTTAATACTATTGGCATAATGTCCATAATACGCTTCTCTCTTCAGACGAGGTGCATTACCATCACCAGGTTTAGGGTTATGCATACGACGGAACGCATCCTCATACTCCTTTATTGCATTGGTTCCAGACTTACTTCTTTTACCACTCATCGACTCATTTTCAACAACAAACCCATCGACTAACGATTGTATAACATCCCCAAACCCATAATGTTCAAAAGGGGGAATTTGTTGAATGTGAACTCCTGGAATAGTCCCTATTAAGTCACGTAGTATTTGAAAAATTATCTCATGAAATTCATAAGGAGCTCCCTTAGCGTCCGCGAGTCCTATAAGTGGTAGATAACTTACAGGTATAGTAGAACTCCCTATAAAGTCTTGGGATGTTCCTACTTCTAGACTAAATTTTCTAGTAGGTGTTTTAACAATATTCTTAGTATAAAGTTCAAAGATTTCAGTGACGTCAGTAGCATCAATAATAAGTATTCTTTCCTTACCTTGAGTATATTTATACTGAATATTTGAAATTTGAGCGACGTGAACTCCAGACATTTGACCGGGGTAGCCCCATTCGATTACTAATTTTGGGAAGGATGCCTCTGCGCTATCCTTCGCTCCCGCAATTATAGGAGCTGAATCAACTAAAGATCCATCTGATCCTATAATTGTTGCATACATATCTATCAGACCCCCCATAAAACTATCGTCATAATTTATAAGCTCTATTGTATATTTATGAGAACCTCCAGTTTCGTTTGATATCACATCATATCTAAATGAATGAACTTGTTCATTTAGGATATTAGTAGTATTCGAGTCGGAACCTACTAGAGCTAGGTTTACGACAGCAGGGTGGTCTTGGGTCATCTCTGTATAATAGGAAGTTTAATTTTTTTTCCTGGAATTATTTGTTCAAAAGGATCAGATATGTTATTAACTGCACATATTAACCACCAATACTTAGGAGTTCCGTATGCTTTCTGAGATAATAAATCTGGTCTACCTCCCATTCCGTTAGGTATAACAACTAGATTGGACCTAGTAGTAGAGTTTTTACTAGCTATATTATTCCAAGCTCGGGAGGAACTTAGAGGTCTAGTTACAATACCTTTATGTCGTATACGTTGGGTATTGAATTTTGAAAATCTTGAGGTGGGGTCTTTCATATTTACCAAACTCCATTAACAGGTCCAGTTGACATTGGCGTCGGAGACTTCATGTTAAACAATGCGGCTACCCCTCTTCTTCTAGAGTTACCTTTCATCTGATCATAACTCTCCAATGTTAATTTAATATTAATCTTTCTAGGTAATAAAGATAATTCCTCATACCCAGCTTTACCATCAAAATTTAGAGAATAGCTAGTAGCTATAAAGGGTGCTGCCTGGTATAAAGCTCCATGCGTAAGGAATATTACTGGAGGGGGTACATATTGGGCTGTCGCAACTCCCCCCATATCATCCACAGATGTAGAATAGGTAGTAGGCTCCCATCCACGTGAGACATAATCAAATCCAATATCATCGACTTTATCTGTCTCTGGATTATAATTATAATTATTACTAGAGCCTAACACTGAGGATTTAATTAGATTTAATAAATACACAGTATACAAAATCAATTGAGCTCTTATAGTAGGTTCGCTGTGAGGTCCTGTTGTATCATGCCCTGTAGGTAGTTCAAACAGATTCTCCTTCAGAATTTTAGCAGTAAGTTTATATCTATCCTCCTTATAGTCTAAT
>Ga0222716_10001473_pt1 | contig 19688 bp, 11 predicted proteins | sample C33_13DmetaG_FD_165044 | JGI IMG/M metagenome (GOLD analysis project Ga0222716, IMG submission 165044) | Estuarine water microbial communities from San Francisco Bay, California, United States - C33_13D | ecosystem: Environmental > Aquatic > Marine > Unclassified | place: USA: California... | reverse complement strand
TCAGAAGTTTATGTAAAAAGATAACGGAATTTTGAGGAGGAAGAAGTCGTAGAAAGGATCGAGTGAGTGAAGAGACGTTGAGAAACGCATATTTTCCACCCATCCCTTCGGATTGGAACACACACACACACACAAACACGCAAGAAATACAAGAAATACAAAAGAGCCGATAGTAACAGAAGAAGCAAATTCGAGCATAAATATAGGCGACGCATACAATTGTAATAATAATTCATTCGAAAGTACTAATAGCTTGGCGCGGCTTAATAATAACATTCATCATCGCTCGCTACTCGCGCGCTCCCCCCCCTTAAAACACCGTGACGTCCGCCGCTAACAACACGTGATCGCTCGGTTCATTTGCGCTCGGGTACGGCCCATCTGTCACCTCGGCTCTGTGTTTCAACGGTGCCACCGCGTCTACGCGAATGTTTTCCGTCACGAAAATATAATCTAAAGTATCGATGAACGGCTCGTCGTCTTTAATCTTGGCGTAGTTTGTGAAATCCGGCTCTTCGCCGTTGACTTCTTTGTAACAACTCACCATTCTCGCCGGCGGCTCCACGATGTACTCCGTTCCTTCGTACGGTATCGGGTAAAACACGTCGTTTTCATCCAAGTTATTCGTGGTTAACAACTCGTACGACCCGTCGATTGGTTTGACGTTAAAATCGCCCATCAAAATTGAATTTTTCGTTCCGTCTTTCTCGCTCTCTCGCATCGTATACGTCGCCGCCAACGCGCTGTGTAAAGTCATAACTTTCGGGTTCCTAAACATGCACGGCATGTGATACGTGGACACGCCCAACGACACCCCGGTCTGCTTGTGCGTCACGTTCGCATACACGATAGAATTAAACCTCCCTTTCGCCAACTCCCAATCGTCTTGCGGAGGATACTGCGGCCTCGCGTTCCTCGCCGCCCTCCACATCCTAACAATCGGATCCACCACGTACCTCTTCACCACGCCTTTCTCCTCCAAATCCTTCGGTTTCCTCGGCCACTTCGCGCAATCCGACAACCTCTGCACATCCACTCTCGATAACTCGTACGTATCCAAAGGTATCGCCAACAAAACTCCCATGTAATTATTAAACGGCTTCCCGTACAAGTGCGAGACGACGTGGTACCCCCTATTGGCGAAAAACGCGTGCAACGGTCCCGACCACGTCATGCTCACCTCTTGCAACCCAATGATAGATCTCTTCTCCATCTCAACAGATAACTTCTTTTGCACTCGCTCTAACCGAACGAGCGCGTCTAAGTTTTTCGGATCGCACGACGTGAAATACGTCGGTTCCGCCAGGTGCGACGAGAGCACGTTATACGTCGTCACGCGAATAGTTGCACCTCCTTTTTTACCTCCTTCTGACATCATCATCGTCGACCCCGCTTTTTTACTGCTCGTCGCACCACCACTCCCGCGAGTTTGCACTGGCATCCTTTTCGCGAAGAATGCGAAAGTACTTTTCCGCTGGCACGCGATCGATGCCGCTCGCATATATATCTCAGTCGTCGTCGCACGTCACGTTTGAATGTGTTTCCAATGTAACAACACCACCCGCGTATACTTCTCGCACACGACTACGACGACGAGACGACGACTTGAATTTCGTCACTCAGTCTCTCTTCCGTTTCGTCGTAACTCTCTCACTCTCTCTCTTTCTTTCTCTCTCTCTTCGAAAACGAAGCCTTTATTCGTCTTCTGTGCCTTCGTCCGATGATGTAATCCAAAGCGTTGGATTTGTGTCGGAAAACCTCACTTTTCAGCCTCCAAACTCACCGCCGTGGTACCGCTCTGAAACTCTGCCTTCACGCTTCTCTTTCTCGCCGAAAAGAAGAGACGCTTTGTTTGGTGTTGTCGTTCGAGTATACGCGTTCTCTTTGAAGCCGTCGTTTTTGTGTCCCGAGAGAGAGCGAGAGAAAGGTACTACCATCGATTACTAAGCAGCGCACTCCGTTTTCATCATCATCGTCATTTGTGTTCTGGAGTATTAAACATGCAGTTGCGACGAGCGTTACGACGCGTGCCGGATAAACACTTACCACTCCTCGTGACAATTTCAGCGTTATCGTTCGTGTTTTCTTTACTGATGATATCGATCGGGTATTTGTTTTTAACGGGGAGATTGGATATGTTGGAGGCGATGGACGAGACGACGAAGAGGAAGTTCCTCGATGGGTCTTCGTCTTCTTCGTCTTTAAGTTCTTCTTCGTTCCAGAGAAGTAGCATCGGTAACGCGGAAGAGGAGGAGGATTTGGAGGAGAATCATCACGATCATCACTTAGAATTAGCGGAAAATCCGGTGCACAAAGAAGACGGGACGTACATGCGCCACGCCGTGGACGAGGACGACGACAGCCATCCGCACTTGACGATGAACACAAACGGCATGTTCTTTCATCCGATCGTCCACACGCAGTCGAGTTATTCGACCGCGTTAGAAAATAGAAACTGTAAAAAAACAACTTCGAGTAGTAGCACGAGTGGGAACGGAGCGTGGGATCACGTCCCGACGTCGTCGTTGAAACAGAAACAGAAAGAAGTGTTCGATAGGTACGCTTTGACGGGATTTCGGAACAAAGCGACGACGGACGCGAGAATTTTGATGGAGTTTCTGCTCTCGATTTCACCGAAACCGCAAAACGGGTGCTGCGCGATTTTCGACGTCGGTGCGAACGTGGGGAAGTACGTGGAAGAGTTGAAGTCGATGCCCATCGCGAAAGATTGCGAAGTGCACGCGTTTGAACCGAACCCGGAGGTGTTTAAAATTATGTCCAGAAGAGTCGCGAATTTGAAATCGGTCCATTTGCACAACGCCGGAGTCGCCGAACAACCCGGGAACTTAACCTTCTACTACCAGCCTGGGAAAGCAGACACCGGAGGTAGCTTCATGCCGGAACACTCCTACGACAAATACGCCGACCAAGCGGGTAAAATGAAAACCGAAAACGTCAACGTCATCGCTTTAGACGACATCTTCGACGCGTTCATCCCAGACTCCGTGTCCATCCCGCTCGTCAAAATCGACGTCGAAGGACTCGAACACAGAGTCAAAACCGGCATGTCTCGCGCCTTAGCTTCCGGCAGAGTCCAAGCCGTCTACTGGGAACGCAAAGGCTCGTTAGATTTAGAACCGTTTGAAACGGAAGTCAAATTTATGGCCAACCACGGCTACAACGTCTACGTCATGGGATGTTCCGGCGCGAGAAAGCACTCGTGCGCGTTAACGCTCGTCCGAGTCGACGGGTCATTCTTCGACCCAATCTTCGACCCGAAACGACACCGCGCCCCGAACCAAGGCAAATACATGACCATGAACTTGTTAGGCGTAAAGCGAGGGCACAAGTTCAACGACGTCGTCGTCAAAAAGATGTTGGCTCAATAAGAAATTAGTCATTTTAAACAAAAACCAAAACCAAGAGAAAATGTGCTTCGCATCATTCAAACGCATTGCAAACTCTCTTCTTCTTTATCAGTAGTGTGCATTATGACAACACGCGTATTATTATGCCTCTCGCAAAAACAAGTACGCCGTTGGTAAAAAATGCTCAAATCAATTCTTTTCGTTTTCACATTTTTTTCTGACCATTGTAAGCCTCAGAAAAAGAACTTATCAAGAAAAGAAGATGATTTTGATGATGATCCTCGCGCTGCTCTCGCTCTTCGCGACGCCCTTCTCGAACGAGTTTGGGGGTTTGGTCGGTGTGCACGGGTTTTACTTACCCGGCGTCGCGCCGCAAGGTGCGAACTTTTTACGTTCGTTTGTTTGTTTCGTTCGTTCTTCTTCGTGCGCTGAATGGTGTCTGAAAAGGCAACGCATATGAAGTCTCGAACGCGTTCGCTTGGATCACAGAACGACGCTGACCTTTTTCTCTCTTTCTCCCTTTCTCTTTTGAAACGACTGCGACCAATGAAACAATTTTACGATGCAAACTGTTATTGTAAAACAGATTACGCGCAAGACGACATCGTGTTCATGAAGGTGAACAAACTGACGTCGACGAAAACGCAACTCCCGTACGATTACTACACCATGCCGTATTGCAAACCGAATCCGATCGTGTACTCGGCGGAGAATTTGGGGGAAGTTTTACGAGGAGATCGGATCGAGAATTCCTTGTATTCGCTGGAAATGCGAAACGATATGCAGTGTTCGGTGGTGTGCAAGATAGATTCTTTATCCGAGCAACAAACGAAAGACTTTGAGACGAAAATAGAGGAGGAGTATCGCGTGAATATGATCTTGGATAATTTACCGGTGGCGATGGTGAAAATACGAGCGACGGAGGACGGGGAAGGCGAGACCGTGGAGAGGAAGACGTACGAGAGAGGGTATCCGGTTGGGTTTAAAGCGAGCGTGGAAGAGGGCGGCGAGGAGAAGAGTTTTTTGCACAACCACTTGAGGTTTACGATTTTGTATCACAAGGACCAAGAGACGGATTTGTCGAGAATCGTCGGGTTCGAGGTGGAACCGTTTTCGGTGAAACACGAATTCGAGGAGCCATGGGACGATGTTTCGCCAACGTTGACGACGTGTAATCCGGGGAGGATGCAATACGTGACGCACGGGTTGGCGCCGCAGATTGTAGAGGAAGGCTCGGAGGTTATTTTTTCGTACGACGTTTTGTATAAACAAAGCGACATTAGATGGGCCTCGCGATGGGACACGTATTTGTTGATGGTGGACGACCAAATTCACTGGTTTTCCATCATCAATTCCATGATGATTGTTTTGTTTTTGAGCGGAATGGTCGCGTTGATCATGCTCAGAACGTTACACAGAGATATCTCGAGGTACAATCAGTTGGAAACGAGCGAAGAGGCTCAAGAAGAGAGCGGGTGGAAGTTGGTGCACGGAGACGTGTTTCGAACGCCCGAGGCGAGTGGGTTGTTAGCGGTGCACGTCGGGACCGGGGTTCAAATTTTAGCCTGCACGTTTGTCACGTTGGCGTTTGCGATTCTCGGGTTTTTGTCCCCGGCGAATAGAGGCGGGTTAGGGACGGCGATGGTGTTGCTGTTCACGTTTATGGGTTTTTTGAACGGGTACGTGTCTGGGGTGTTTTATAAGATTTTTAAAGGTCCGGATTGGAAAGGAAACGCCGGATTGGCGGCGATGATGTTCCCGGGGGTGTTGTTCGGCGTCTTCACGTTTCTGAACTTTTTCATTTGGACGCAAAAGTCCAGCGGCGCCATTCCGTTTGGCACGTTTTTCATTCTCGTGTTTTTATGGTTTGGCATTTCGATTCCGTTGGTATACGCCGGGGCGTGGTTTGCGACGAAGAAAGAAATCGCGGAGGATCCAGTCCGAACGAATAAGATTCCGAGACAGATCCCCGAGCAACCGTGGTACATGAGCGGCGCGGTGAGCATTTTAACCGGCGGTATCTTGCCGTTCGGCGCGGTGTTCATCGAGCTCTTTTTCATCTTGACGTCCATTTGGTTGCAACAATTTTACTACGTCTTCGGGTTCTTGGCGTTGGTGGTGATTATTTTGTTAATAACGTGCGCTGAAATAACCATCGTGTTGACGTACTTCCAGTTGTGCAACGAAGATTACCGATGGTGGTGGCGTTCGTTTCACTCGAGCGGCTCGAGCGCGTTTTACTTGTTCGCATACGGGACGGTATATTTTTTTACAAAGTTGGAGATTACGAAAAAAGTACCGACGATGATGTACTTTGGATACATGGGAGTAGTGTCGTACGGGTTTTACATTTTGACCGGTTCGATTGGCTTTTTAGCCTCGTACGCGTTTGTGCGAACGATTTATAGCTCGGTGAAGATCGATTAAGACGAGAGAAGACCGCTCTTTTTAATAATACACATAAAGATATAAATGTTTTTATATATTTTCCTACTCGTTCTATGTAAAACGTTTCGTTCTTTTCTAAACCTACTTAAGTGTTTCGCGTGGAACATGTTATGAGCGCTCATCTCGCGTAAAACTATCGATGCACTTTATTCATCTCTCGCATGGAAAGGACGTGGATTAACGCTTCCATTTCTAACCCGCGCAAATTCGCCTCCTCGTCTATATGGCTTTCATCGTCCTCGTCCTCTATTTCGTTTATTCGGTCGTCTTCGTCTAGGACCATGGACAAGATCCTGTAGTTTTTCTCGGTGTTCGTCGAAGCGTTGCTATCGAGATGCTCTAAGGTAATACCTTCTTTCCCTGATTCCCTGCTCGAAGGGTGGTCAAAGTTGAGCCGTTGCCTCGCGCTCGCGTTTTTATCTTCCTCTTCCTCGTCTTTTCGCACCTTCATCTTTTTCATGGCCGAGGTCAATCGTTTCGGGCTCTTCATCGGCGTCAATTTCAAGTGTTGCGCGATGCCTTCCTTCGTTGAGTCGTTGGTACTTACGCTGTTGACGCTCGCGCCGTCAAATCCACCCTCCCTTCTGCTCGCTGCATACGCGCCCGATCCGATGCCAATTTTCGCCTCCAAAATGTTTCTTCTTTGCCGGGAAGGCCCTTCCACGGATGCTTTCCCCGGAGAGACCATGCCATCGTTCATCGGTATCTCCGGTAATGGCGGTAATTTCGGTCGCAACATGCTTTTCGCGCGACAGAAATAACTAAAGAAACTCACGATGTCCACGCTCTCTCTTCGGCGACCGCCCATTTCCGTCGCCGTTCTCGCCATGTCCTGCTCGAAAGAGGAATGCGACGACTTATCGTTCCTCGCATTCCTTAACTCCTGTCTAAATGCGTCGTTGCGTTCGTACACGTGTAAAAAACCATCCACGATGACCAAACCGGTCCCGCTATAGTTCAAATCTTTAAACACGTCCAACAGTACGTGCGCGTTGATGTACAACTCGTCGTTCAACGCTCTCATTTCCGGCGACATTTTCTGTTTCAACAACTTCCTCATCTTTTTCTCTCGAGTCATTCCATTCTTTTCCTTTCCCGGCGCCATGCTCAGAGTCGCTTTCGAATAGCTTTTTTGATGCGGATTCGATTCGCTATCCTCGCTCTCCGAATCGCTCTCGCTCTCGCTCGCCGAGTTGTTGTTGTTGTTGTTCCTATCGCTACTCGTAAAATTCTTCAAATTCTTCACGCGCGGTATGAACCTCTTGAACCCTTCCTTCCGTCTCTCCATTCGTTCTTTCTTCTTCAAATTCTTCCGGACTAAACTTTTACACGCCTCGGCGACGAGCGCGGTCATACGTTTCACTCGCTTCAGCTCCTCCACGTGCTCTCTTTTTTCGAGGATTGCCGCTCGCACCGGGTCGACTTTACTCGACGACTCCTCCCCTCCCGCCGGACTTCTCGGACTGGACGCGAAAGAGTCCTCGTCCATTTCCGATTCGCCCCCGCTATTACTCGTCGCCCCGTTGTTACGACGACGACGACGACGATATTGAGCGTCGCCAATTTCCTCCTCCTCATCATCACCATCATCATTTTCATCCTCATCCTCCTCGTTCGCGGCGACCACTCGAAACGCTGCCACGAATTCACTCAAACCAATCCCTTCTTCACCGACGCCGCTAATCTTGGCGATAATCTTCGACCCTAACTCAAACTTCCTCTCGTTCTCGTCCCCGGTTGTTCCAAACTTTGTTTTCTTCTTCTTTTTCCCTTCCTCTTCATCTCGTAACGCGGAATCTAAAATCTCTGACACGCCTCCGGTGTTGTTCCTCAGCGCGGTTAAAAATTCCACGCCCGAAATCGTCTTTGAATCATCGCCGTCGATTATCGCGAAGACTTTCGCGAGCGTTTCGTGCGGGAGGAATAACGCGAAACCTTCTTTTCCTCTCTCCTCGTTCTCATCGCGACGCTCAATTTCCTCCATTTTTCGTTGTTCTTCTTTAAGTTGGTTTATTTGGGGAGAGGAAACGCGCAAAGAAAGAGCAGGAGTCGCACGTCGTAAGCTCTTTCCCGTTTAAATTCTTCGTCAATTTGAACCGTTTTGTGTGTGTGTGAAATGGTGTAAAATTTGTCGACCGCGAAAGAGGCGCAAAAGTGTGTGTTTTGGTGCGCAGCAGGCAGTTGGCAGTTTGGGGGTCTGTGTCTTTTTAGGCGAAAAAAGTAGTAAATCCAAGCGTCTTTTTGTGGCTGTGGGGGGCTTGCGTCATCATCATTCCAGTCATATCTACTCTTTTTCCATTACGAGACGCACACTTTCCGTGACACAGACACGTATAGTATTACTAAAAATGATGACGACGACGCAGACGACGACGCGCGCGACGACGATGATGCGGTCTTTGTGTTCGTATTCTGGAAAAAGCAGCAGAAGGAGCCTTTTGACGACGACGACCACTACGGAGAGGAACAAAGATGACTTCAGGAGGACCCGGAGGAAAAACAACATCGGTGGCGTGAGAACAGAAGCGATGGCGAGAGGGAAACGCAAAGGCATCGCGGATATAATCGGCGAAGAAATCGACGGGCAAGAGAAGAAGAAAAAAGAACCCCAACAAAAGATGAAAATACGCTCGGAAGGGAAGAAAATGGCGGACGAGTTTAACAACAAAGGGAAGATTCCAAATGGGTTTTTGAAGATATTAAACTTACAAGACTTTGACGAGAAGAAGAATATTAAAGCGGTGACGTTAGCGAATGGGAACTTTTGCGTGGTGCGAGTGGGAGAGTTGATTTATGTCTGCGATTGTAACTCAACCGCGTATAAGTATCCGCTCATCGACGGGGAGTTATTCAACGGTCCCGGAGGCGCGTCGATTCGGTCTCCGTTTGACGGGACCAGTTACGATTTGACGACTGGGAAAGTCATCGAGTGGTGTCCTCAGGACACGTTGCCGAGGAAGATGTTGGGGAAGCTGAAGGAAAACGCGACGCCGGTGGATTTAGGCGTATATCCAGTCATCGTCGACGAACAAGGCGACATTTACGCCAGTTTCGTGCAATAATATTTATGGTTTGAAGAACTTCATGAAAAACAGATATATGCAGCGTGCAGCCTAGTAGTTAATATAAATATAAAACAACATCTTTCGCCTATATACATTGTATATGGTGTATGTTTAGTTTTTAATCCTTTTTGTCCTATCGTAGTTCTTGTTCTTATTGTTGTTGTTGTTGTTGTTGTTGTTGTTGTTTGCCGACTAATCCTAACTTCATGGCGACTTCACTCGCGCCGCCGTGGAATCGAAACGATTGGTAGATGTCCTCTCTCCCGTTTTCCACGAACACTCCTCGCGAGGGTAACTCGTCCAGAGGTAACTCTAAAGACTCTATGAACGATTCGAGCTCTACGCGCACGTTTTCCAAATCTCGCCAATAGCCTCTCGGTTTTGGCATGTTTTTATCCCATCCGAACTTTTCCGAGACTATTTTGTAGCCACCGAGCTCTCGAATGCGCTTTTCCAAATCCTCTCGACCGTATTCTCGCAAGAGAAGCTTTTGCGGTATTCTTTGTTGTTGTTGTTGTTGTTGTTGTTGCGTTTTGCCGTCCTCTTTCGATTTGAGTAGTAGCGTCGCGTTGAACGCTTCGATGTCCACTCTCAGCGCTTCAAATAGTTCTCTCTCTTCGTCTTCGTCGAACGATTTCATATCGTAAGTATTCTTCTTCTTCTTTCCGTTCTTCTCGGATAAGGAAGCGGACGCATTCGTGCTTTGTTTCATCGCCGCTTCGGTTAATCCGTACAGTTTTGCCCTTTCCGCGATGGTCAACTCGTCGTCGTCTCTGGAAATGGTCGCGTCGATGGAATCTTCTTGTTCCTCGTCTAATTTTGGGTTTAAACGCATAAACTCGGCGATCGTTTGGTTCGTCTGGTCCAATTCTGGAACGATGTTAAGTTTACGCACGGAGTTATCAAAAGTAACCAACGGGATGACTTTCTCCAGCGATATCGCTTCGATGTGCGCCCGTAAAGTTGTCAAAAACTCGATCGTTTCGTCGACGACTTGTCGTTCATCTAGAGGCGGTTTGCGTGCTCTTCCGTTTTCGTAATTTGCCTTGGCGTTGATGCCTTCGATGGCAAATTTCAATATCGTCGCTTCCGCTTCTTCTGGCGCGTCGTTAAAGTCGTTAAAGTCGGCGCGGTCAAGTTTAGATACGCTGAATGTGCCATCGTACTTTTCGTCAAAGCTTCGCAGTGTTGCACTACCATCGATGTCGTCGTCGTCGTCGATTGAATCGTTGGCTGGGACGACTAAAAATTTGCCTTGCAAAACGCCATCTCTTCTTTGATTTCTCGAAACGCGAAACTGTATTTCTCCTTCTTCGTCTTTTTGCGACAGGTCCACGCCGACGGATTCGTATATCGCGTGGCACAAGCAGTGTTTGAGAAACACAAATCGAAGGCGTTTCAAATTTTTACCTGTGCCTCCCGCGACTCCTCCGCCGGGAACGGCGACGCCCAGAGTTGCGTTTGGCAAGACTTCGCAGTGTACTAAATTCGGGGCAAATTTTGCCAACGACTCGTACGCCGTGAGCACTTTCCAGACTAAACTCGGTGGTGCTTCGATTCGCACCGCACTTAATGTTCGCCGGTGATAAACCGCCGGCGTGTCGTACCTTCTGTTGTGCACCTCAATCGATCCAGGCGCCGACGTCGACAAATCCTCGGCGGCGTCAGCGTCGACAATTTCATCGAACCATCGTCCGCCTTGCGCGCCAGATGTCGTGTTACCTTGCGCGGCTTGCCAGGAGAGGTTTTCAGCCGGCGGCATGACGTTTCGTCGCACGGTGGGAGGTCGGAAACGACCAGAAATGGACATCATTTTTTTCTTGGTGGTGGAGTTGTTGGTATTATTGGTGTTGGTACCTTCTCTATCGTTTTCGTCTCCTCCTTGCTGCACCAAAGGTACGCTCACTTCGCTCAAACCTAAATAATTTTCCGGCTTCAACCCTGCGTTCGCCAATCTTCCATCTCTTCGTTTCTTTCTTCGACCGATGAAATACCCGTCGTCGTCAAACTCGTCCACATAATAAAACTCCTCGCTCGCTTCGTTCCAGTTCAAAGTTTCTAAATCTAAAAACGGCGAGTTCAATTTCGCTCTTTGAATCGAGCTCGCGCGTTGATTAATCGCCGTCGCAATCTCCTCAAACGATTGCCTCATAACCCTCTCTAACGCTCTTCTTAAAACTGGATACTTTGTCGGTCGAATTTCGCACTCGTAAGACAACTCGCACGCGAACGAGGCTGATTTTAATCTCGCGACTTTAATCTTTCCGAAACACTCAAACTCTCCGTTTCGTCTGTCCACGTCTCGACTGGAAAACGAGAGCGTTCGGGAAATTGTCGGCGCCTCCGGTTGCTTCTTTCTCCTGTTCGCAAGGGTATCTTTCGAGGAAATCAACTGAGAAGAAGAAGAAGAAGAAGAAGAAGAAGACATCGTCGCCTTCTCTGGTGGCAACAAAACAACCTCCAAGAAAATCTCGCCTCTCAACTCGTTGGCGCATAAAATCACCTCGTCTCTGCAGTCGCTCGCGAGACGATACGTGGACACGCCGCCGCTGCTCGAAAAACTCCGCAGAGACGTTCGCACGTTTGGTGCGAACGTGCTAAACAAACTCGCGTCGGAAACTGCTTCCCACGTGGCGTCCGGCGACGCGTCTATTCGCGCGCGGTATTTCGCTCTCGGCGTTACTAAAGTTTCAAAATCGTCTCCCCCCGCCCCCGCGTTAATGTCTGCTTTTGTTCTTCTTCTCCTTCTGGTTGTTCTTCCTAATGTCTCGTCCTCTTCCTCGTCGTCTTCTTCTTCTTCTTCTTTTTCCTCGGTGTTGTCTTCCATCATCAAATCTCTCAAAAGTTCCAAATCCTCGTCTTTTCTCAACTCGTCGTCGTCCTTTTCTCTCTCGTATTCGTATCGCGTCTTCCTCGCTCGAAGAGGAGGGAAAGAACGAACAACGCCATCGTCACTCTCATCATCATTTCTTCTTCTTCTTCTTCTTCTTCTTCTTTTGTCTCTCCTCGTTCTCCCGGTCGTCCAAGAATTCGACGGCGACCAACGACTGCTGCTCGCGCCGCTGGTCGACGCGAGCGCGCTGCTGAATATCCTCCTCCTCCTCTGCAAAAAATGCTGCTCCCCCCCGTTACAATTCGCAGCAGCGGCCGATGACGACGACGACGATGCAATCATCGTCGTTTTTCTCGGTGTGAAATCTCTGCTATCGTTTCGTGTTCATCATCTTTTCTCGTGATAAAAGGCGTGTGCATTTTCTCTCGATTTTCCTCTGAAACCGTCCAAAACTCTGCTCTTTTTTTGCCTTCAAAAATAGCACGTTTTGCCTCAAAAAGCGCATCATCGGATACACACACACGCACACGCGCGAAGAAGAAGAAGAAGAAGAAGAAGTGTGTTCTCTCTTTCTCCGTCATCGGGTGTGGTTTAACAACGCAGATTTATCCGAGCGAGAAGGTTTTTTTACATCGAGAGAGGTACGCGGCGTGGGTTTTTTTCGTTCGCGTCGAGCGCTTTTCACTCTTCTCGTGGTCTTCTCCGCGCGTAAAAGTCGCTCTTTTTCTGGGAATGCGCATTGGTAATAACTGTGTGACTCCGCTTTTATTATTCAATCAAGAATCTGTTGTCCTCGTTCGACGCGCGTTTTCGGTAGGTGTGCGCAGCGAAACGAACGAGAATTGAACGCAGTTGGACGACGAAACATCTGTCTCGCAATTTCCCGCTATTTTTGGCAGGTTTTTCAATTCGCGAGACCGTTTTCAAGACGCGTACGTTTTCCTCGCGTAGTTGCGCGATGGGACGATGGCAAAGATTCTAACAACCACTCTCAAATCTCTCTTTTTATTTCTACGACAGGTGTAAAAATGAGCGCGCATTCATCGCTCGTCCGAGCGTCGCTTGGTGGAGTTACCGGTCAAACAAAGAGGAGTTCGTGTGCGTAAAATATATTCGTCTCGTACTCTCGATTTTAAACGCGCGCGAGACGTTCGCGTGTGCGCGCAAGGCGACCGCGAAGAGAGTTTACCTCCCGGGAGTTGCCGATGAAAGCAAGGCTGAGTCGGTTTTATCCATTTTATCCATTTTTCTTGTGGGATATCGTTTTTCCTTCTCTCTTTCTTTCGAGCGCGCGCGCGCGAGCGACGTGTACAAATTTTTGTGCTGACTTTCCACTTTACTCATTCCTAACCAAACGAATACAGTTCTCGGCGATGGTAAAGGCTCCATGAGCGCGAGAGCGGCGGTGCGAAGACCGTCGACGGTGCAGAGCGCGTTTCCGGTGGTCGTCCCGTCGCCGAGAGATTCGGCGTTGGCGGCGAGAAGAAAGGGTACGACTCCGAAAGCGGTGAGAGAGCCGGAGCAATCGTCCATGGCGTCTGCGTCGGATAAGTTGGCGGAGTACGTCGCGAACAAAGGCGGTAAGAGAGTGATTCGAAAAGTGCTCGTGGCGAACAACGGGATGGCGGCGACCAAGGCTATTTTGTCCATGCGAAGATGGGCGTACAACGAGTTGGGCGATGAGAATGCGATTAAGTTTGTCGTCATGGCCACGCCGGAAGATATCGGGGCGAACGCTGAGTTTATTCGTTACGCGGATGACTTTATTGAAGTTCCGGGCGGCAAGAACGTGAACAACTACGCGAATGTGGATTTGATCACGGAGATTGCCGTGAGAGAAGGCGTGGACGGCGTCTGGCCCGGTTGGGGTCACGCCTCCGAGAACCCGAAGTTGCCGACAGCTTTGAAGAAGAACGGCATCCAGTTCATCGGTCCGACTGCACCGGTCATGTCCGTGCTTGGCGATAAGATTGCGGCGAATATTCTCGCGCAAACAGCGAAAGTTCCGTCGATCCCGTGGTCCGGCGACGGCTTGGTCGCAAACTTGACGCCGGAAGGTACAATTCCACAAGAAACGTTCGATAAAGCCATGGTAACGACAGTCGAAGAGTGCGTCGCCGCGGCGGACAGGATTGGTTTTCCGGTTATGTTGAAAGCTTCTGAAGGTGGCGGTGGTAAAGGTATCCGCATGTCCGCCAACAAGGAAGAGTTGATTGTTAACTTTGACCAAGTCAAGGCGGAAGTTCCGGGCTCACCGATGTTTATGATGCAGTTGTGCACGGAAGCGAGACACTTGGAAGTTCAAATCGTTGGCGATGAACACGGTAACGCCGTGGCCTTTAACGGTCGCGATTGCTCTACGCAAAGACGTTTCCAGAAGATTTTCGAAGAAGGTCCGCCAATCATTGCCAAGCCGCATATTTTCCGCGAGATGGAAAAAGCTGCGCAGAGATTGACGCAAAACATCGGCTACATCGGTGCCGGTACGGTTGAATACCTTTACAACGCCGCGACGGATAAATACTTCTTTTTGGAGTTGAATCCGCGTTTGCAAGTTGAACACCCGGTAACGGAAGGTATCACCGGTGTCAACATGCCGGCGACGCAGTTGCAGGTCGCCATGGGTATCCCGCTTCATAGAATGCCAGACGTGAGACGATTCTACGGAAGAGACGTGGACGGCACGGACACCATCGACTTTTTGGAAGAAGAGTACAAGCCGATTGAAAATCACGTGATCGCGGCGAGAATTACGGCTGAAAACCCGGACGAAGGCTTTAAGCCGACTTCCGGCGGCATTGAAAGAGTGCACTTCCAATCGACCCCGACGGTTTGGGGTTACTTTTCTGTCGGCGCCAACGGTGGCGTCCACGAATTCGCGGATTCTCAGTTTGGTCACATTTTTGCATCGGGTAAGACGAGAGAAGAAGCGAGAAAAGCATTGGTTTTGGCGTTGAAAGGTATGGTCGTTCGCGGGGAGATTCGCACGGCGGTTGAATACCTCGTCAAGCTTTTAGAAACGCAAGCGTTCAAAGAGAACACCATCGATACCTCGTGGTTGGATGGCTTGATCAAAGAACGCTCGATCGCGTTGGTGAACGATCCGCACGCGATTTGTCTCGGTGCTGCACTCTTCAGAGCATTCAACCACTCGGAGCAAGAAGAGAAGACGTTTCTCTCCTCGTGGGAAAAAGGTCAAGTGTCGACGCAAGGCATCTCGAAGTTGACGTCGTTTCCGGTTGAAATCGCCTACGAAGATACCAAGTACGAGTTCACGTGCACCAGAGTCGGTGCGGACGAATACGAGATGTCCATTGGCGGTAAGAGTATTTTGGCGAAGATGTTTCGACGCAACGACGGCACGCTAGTTGCCATTTACGGCGGCGTCACGCACGAGATTGACGGTTTGGAAGAACCGTTGGGTTTGCGCATGACTTTGGACAGCCAAACGTGGTTGTTGCCGACGTTATTTGACCCGTCTGAGTTGAGAACGGATGTCACCGGTAAACTTATCCGCTTTTTGCAAGAGGACGGCGCGGAAGTCCAAGCCGGGAAGCCGTACGCCGAAGCCGAGGCGATGAAGATGGTCATGCCGCTCATCGCGCAAGAATCCGGGAAGATCTCGCACGCGAAAACCGCCGGCGCGGTGATCAGTGCGGGTGATTTACTCGCGAACCTCACTTTGAAGGATCCGTCTAAAGTTAAGAAGATTATCAACTTTAACGGTGACTTCAGAATGTCTACGGTGGAGGAACCGGCGGCCGCTGCGGATGAGAAACTCACCTCGGCGGTTGACCGCGTGAACAATCTTCTCGATGGTTTTGGCGGTAATGTTGACGAAGCTCTCACCAACTTGTACGCAGCTTTCACGGAACAAAACGAAAGTGATGGACAATCTCGATGGGAAAAAGCCACTTCGATCATGGAAGGCATCGTGCAGCGATACTTGGACGTCGAGAGCGTCTTTGAATCCAAGTCCATGGATGCCGTCATGGCGACGTTGATCAAGGGTAAAACCGGAGATGCGTTGAATCCAGTGTTGGCGCAAGTTCGCGCCCACTCCAAGTTAAAGGAACGATCGAAACTCGTTTTGAACTTGCTCTTGCAAGCGCCAACTTTGCCACAAAGAGTCATCGCGAGAGGACCGATTTCGTGGGCGGACGATCACGCTCCGATCTCGGATTCGTTCCAAGCCACCATCAAGCGATTATCGAAGCTTCGAGGCGGTGATTACGGGGAAGTTGCGCTTTCTGCGAACGCCATCTTACAAGAGCGACGATTGCCGTCACTTGATAAGAGAGTCGCCGAGCTTCGCAAGCTTCTCGCCGGAAAGAAGAAGTTGTTGCGACCGTGGGGCGAGGCGGAATCTGGCGATTTGCAAGCGCTTGCGGAGTCGCCGACTTTAGCCGTCGATTTGTTGCCGTCCTTGTTTGAAGACGACGACGATAAGGTTCGCGAGAACGCGATGAGTACTTACGCGCGCCGTGTTTATCGCGCGCACAACATTCTCGAAGTTTCCAAAGGCGAAACGGGGAACTCTATGACGTGGAAGTTCAAGTTCCGCACGTATCCGGATGATTCTCCTGTTCGAACCGGTTTGCTCGTCACCGCGAAGAATATCTCCGAAGTCGAACAAAACTTTGGCTCGTATTTGGCGCAGTTGAAGGCTGCGCACGGTGACGCCAAGGGCCCGCCGGTGTTACATATTGCGCAAACCGAGCAGCCAGACGACGGCGATTGGTCGTTGAAGATGGACCAAGTCTGCGCAAAGCACAAGGAAGAATTGAAAGCCTTGAACGTGAAATTTGTCAACTGCTTGGTGTTTGAGAAGTTTGCGTTACCGGTCTACCGCACGTGGCACGTGAACAAGGACTACGCCGAAGATCCGCTCTACAGAGGCGAGCGTCCGACGGTGTTGCACTTGCTCGAGCTCGTTCGATTGGAGAACTACAAATTGACGAGAGTACCGACGGTGAACAGAGACTTGCATATTTACGTGGGTGATTTGGCCGCCGGTACGAGAGCGAAAGACATGTTGTTGAGGAGACTCGCGCACAGCAAAGACACCATGTCTGGCGGTTTGGAAAGAACTTTGAATAAGGCTTTGGACGCGATCGATATCGCGAGAATGGATTCAAAAGCGAAAGGATGCAACTCCACTAGAATTTACATCAACTATTTATCTGAGGTTGAGGGCGACTTCACGAAGCAGGCGAACTTGTTGAAGGAGAAGGTTTCCGAATACATCGCCGCCAACTCCACTAGATTGTTAAACTTGTCTGTCGATGAGATTGAACTTCGATTCCGAGTGAGCAACGAATTGACGCCGATTCGCATCATGGGCACGTCCATGTCCGGCAACTGGTTGAAGGTTGACATGTACAGAGAGTACCTCGAACCGGTTTCTGGACGTGCCGAGCAATTCTGCTTGATTGGCGCGGATGGTAACGATGAGGCGTGCTTCTTTGAGCCGTACCCGTCGGCGGGTCCGTTACAAAACAAGAGAGCAATTGCGAGAGCTATCGGGACGACGTACATTTATGACTTCCTCGGCTTGATTGAAAAAGCGATGTTGTCCGCGTGGAGAAAGCAAATCGCCTCTTTCGGCGCCGGTTCTGTTCCGCAAAACTTCTTCCAAGCTGAAGAGGCGGTCTTTGACGAAAGCACGAAGGAGTTGACGTGGACGAAGGAAGGCGTCCCGGGTCAAAATAAAATCGGTATGGTTGCGTGGAGATGCACGATGAAGACGTGCGAATACCCGGAAGGAAGAGAAGTAGTGTTTGTCGGGAACGATTGCACCGTCATGTCTGGTTCGTTTGGCGTCAAGGAGGACGACTTCTACTTTGCCGTCTCTCAATACGCCAGAGAAAATAACATTCCGAGAGTCTTCTTGGCATGTAACTCTGGCGCCCGAATCGGTTTAGTCGAAGAGTTGAAGCCGTATTTCAAAGTAGCGTGGATTGACGATGCCAACCCGGGTATGGGCTTCAAGTACCTCTACCTCACCGAGGCGGACTATAAGAACTTCCCGGAAGGCACGGTCAACGCGGAGAAAGTGAACGAAGGCGGCGAAACGCGAATGAAGTTGACGGATATCATCGGTCAAATTCACGGCATCGGCGTCGAAAACTTGAGAGGTTCTGGTATGATTGCCGGCGAGCAGTCCGCGGCGTACGATCAAGCGTTTACCTTGTCATACATCTCCGGTCGATCTGTTGGTATCGGCGCTTACTTGAACAGATTAGGTCAAAGAAACATCCAAATGAAGAACGGTCCGATGATTTTAACTGGCTACTTGGCCTTGAACAAGTTGCTCGGGAAAGAAGTGTACACTTCTCAAGACCAACTTGGCGGTCCACAAGTCATGATGCCGAACGGCGTCTCGCACTTGCAAGTCGAAGACGATCAAGCCGGCGTCGATGCCATCATCCGATGGTTGTCGTACACGCCAAAGACGACCATCGGAATGGCGCCGGCGTTGCCGACGTCCGATCCGGTGAATCGCGCGATTGAGTTTATGCCGACGAAGACGCCGTACGATCCGCGTCACATGCTCGCCGGTACGACTAACCCGGAAACTGGTGACTACGTTTCTGGCTTTTTCGATAAGGATTCGTGGACCGAAACCTTACCGGACTGGGGTAAATCCGTCGTCGTCGGCCGCGCTCGATTAGGCGGCATCCCGATGGGTGTCATCTCGGTCGAGACGCGCTTGATGGAGCAACGCATCCCGGCGGATCCGGCGAACCCGGAATCCCGTGAAGCTGTTTTAGCGCAAGCCGGTCAAGTTTGGTTTCCGGACTCTGCGCACAAAACGGCCACGGCGATTCGAGATTTCAATAAAGGGGAAAACTTGCCGTTGATCATTTTTGCCAACTGGAGAGGCTTCTCCGGCGGTACGAGAGATATGTACGGCGAGATTTTGAAATTCGGGGCTATGATTGTAGACGAGTTGAGAGAGTACAAGCAACCGGTATTCGTATACATCCCGCCGAACGGTGAATTGAGAGGTGGCGCGTGGGTCGTCGTCGATCCAACCATCAACTTGAAGAAGATGGAGATGTTTGCCGACACGGAGTCTCGAGGTGGTATCTTAGAACCGCCGGGAATCTGCGAGGTCAAGTTCCGCCAAAAAGATCAACTTCTGACCATGCATAGAATGGATTCGGAGTTGATGGAGTTAGACAAGAACCCAGAAGCGAATCACGATGCGATCAAGAAGCGAGAGAATGCGTTGTTGCCGATGTACACGCAAGTCGCGCACGAGTTTGCGGATTTACACGATCGATCGGGGAGAATGTTCGCCAAGGGCGTCATCAACGGCGTCGTCCAGTGGCCAAAAGCCAGAGAATACTTCTACAACCGATTACAGCGACGATTATCCATCGATGCGCTCATCGATTCGTGCGAGGACAAATTAGGCAGCAGCGTCAAAATGGCTCGATCGGTTTCTGAAATCGTCAAAGACGCCATCGTCGTCGCCGGCGGGTGCGCGTGGGACGACGACGTGAAAGTCAAATCTTACGTGGACTCCAACGGAGATAAAATCGTTTCTGCCGTCATGCAAGAAGCGAGAACGGCCAAGGTTGCGGCCATGTTATCTGAAATCAAAGCTTTGGACGCTGAAACCGTCGCCGCGGTAAAGAACGGTTTGTAGGAATATACTTTTTTATGATGACACATGAAACAAACACACACACACAAAAAGCAAAAAGAGAGAGAAGAAGAGAGAGAGCGTTTTAATACTAACAGAGAACAAAGAACCGAAAAACGAAAGAGATTTTAATTTCGCCCTTTCCCACAAAAAAAATTTGAAAAAAAATATTTTGAGCACCACCAAATCCTCTCTTTTCGAGGAGTAAATCAGCAAATTATAGGCGAATTTCAACCAGAATCGTGCAATCAATGCATAATCGCTTTTTGTGGTATTCGATCAATATTGCGAGAGAAGATATTCTGGGCAACTGAATTGGC
>Ga0222716_10001471_pt1 | contig 19699 bp, 32 predicted proteins | sample C33_13DmetaG_FD_165044 | JGI IMG/M metagenome (GOLD analysis project Ga0222716, IMG submission 165044) | Estuarine water microbial communities from San Francisco Bay, California, United States - C33_13D | ecosystem: Environmental > Aquatic > Marine > Unclassified | place: USA: California... | reverse complement strand
AAGATCTTGTACACTCTAAGGGATGATTCAAATGTCTTTATTATCTCACACAAGCAGGATCTACTTGATGGAAAATTCCCAGCCAAGATTGAATTCAAGAAGCACAATAACTTCTCTAGTGCAAGTTGTTCATAGTCAGTGGTTTAGAACATCTATAACAGTAGAATATAGTTTGTAAGTCATTGATAATCAATAGGATAGAACCCATATAATAATCGCAGGATAATGATCAAAGGAAGAGAAGCAGATACCTTCAATATCACCAGACTCCACCTAGAATCGATGTTGAGTAAATCCGATGATAAGTCGGCAACAGATCTATTTGAGACGTTCTTCTGTGGTGTGATAGCCCCAGAGTTCTCAAAGTCATATGGAATTGATCTAAAATACACCAAAGACTATGGTGAACTGATTGATGAGTTGGATAAGATTCATGAATCATTGACAGTCAATGACTTATGACTTTTTAGGCTTCCTCGCCTCAAACTTCGTAACCAGTTAATACTCAAGGGTTTAAACTCCTGTACTAATCGCTGATCATATGTTATAATATTACTATGACAGTGAGAAAGAAAAGAAACGACAGAAACTACATCATCTATCGAGTGACTATAGGTGATGAGATATATGTTGGATTGACTGTTGCTGTTGGTCGTGGATACTGGAAGTCTGTAAAGATTCGTGTTCAGAAACACATCTCACGTGCTTTGAATGAAGATAAAGACTGGACGATGTGTAACTGCATTCGTGAGAGTGACGAGACAATCTACTATGAGATTTTGGAAGTCATCCGTGGTCGCAAGAATGCTTACCAAAGAGAGAGGGAATTGATTCTTGAATTGGAACCATCTTTGAATGACTTTTAATATGCTGACTATCAACAACTTAGGACTTTTATTGAAATGTAAAAATGAGTTCCATAACCCTTTGATAGTCAATAAGATAAAGATGTTTACAAAACCCTTAAAATAGGATATAATATACATATAAGATTGAGAAAGACCTATACTATGAAATTAACCAAAAACACAGAAAACAAATCCACTTTGGCTCGCCTGCTTGCTAAAGAGAATATCACCGTAACTCATGGTAACATGAAGACGGCTTATTTCGATGTTAAGAATCGTGTGCTCGGATTGCCTACTTGGAAAGACCGCGGTCAAGATGTTACAGACATGCTGATCGGCCACGAAGTTGGTCATGCTCTTTATACGCCAGCAACGGCAATCGAAGATTTTAAGTCTGCATGTGGTAGCCTCCCATTTGATGTGTGTAACATTGTTGAAGATATTCGAATCGAGCGCATGATTAAGGATACATATCCTGGTCTTCCTCGTGTTTTCCGAAAGGCATACACAATCCTTGTCGAACATGACTTCTTTGCTATTGCTGGAAAAGATGTAGCATCTCTCAAATTCATTGACCGATTGAATCTTCGAGGTAAGATTGGTGATATCGCAAGTATTCCACTTAACTCAGACGAGGAAGTGATATATCAAAAGTGTCTTGCTGCTCAAACATTCGAAGATGTTCTTGAGATTTGTAAAGAGATTGCCTCTGATCATAAAGAAGAGCCTGAGCCTGAGCCAGAAGAGCCAGAAGAGCCAGAAGAGCCAGAAGAGCCTGAAGAGTCTGAAGGTGAAGAGCCAGAAGAATCCGAAGGTGAAGAATCCGAAGGTGAAGAGTCATCCACTGATTCTGCCGACGATGGTGAATCTGCGGAAGATGAAGAAAATGATTCTGGTTCCGATTCGTCTGATTCTGATTCTGATGCTGATGCATCTTCGGCTGATGTCAAGAGTGATGAAAATGCTAAAACCATAGCCGAAAATTCTGAAGGTGGAGGTGATATGATCTCTAATGGCACCGAAGCTGCTGATGTACACGAAGATTTAGTTTCGGAAACACTCCAAAATTTTGAAGAGTCGATTGAGAAAGATATTGAGTTGCCCTCAGAGAACGGATACATGCCAGTCATGTTACCTCGCAAAGCATATGTTTATGACAAGATGATCTCTCACAAAGAATTGGCTGCCGACCGCGGTGATCACCGAGTGAACATTGAAGCCGAGTCTGCCAAATTGAAGAGAGAATACCCTGACATGGATTTTTTAGATATCGTAAAGTTTGATACAGAATTGCGAGAGCTTAAGAAGAAGACAACCAAAAAAGTTGGAACACTTGTTCGTGAATTCGAACGTCGCAAAGCCTCTTACCAATATTCACGGTCACAAGAAGCTCGCACTGGAGTCATTGACCCAAACAAGCTTCACTCTTACAAGATGACCGATGAGATTTTTCTGAGCAAGTCAATCATCGCTGATGCTAAAAGCCACGGTATGATTTTTCTGATCGATTATTCCGGCTCCATGGGTTCGGTTCTGCCAGATGTTATTGAACAAACTCTCAATCTGGTTGAGTTCTGTAAGAAGGTTGGAATACCATTTGATGTTTACAGTTTCACAAATGCTTATTACACATCTTACGATGGTGAAATCACACCAACTGTCAATGAGATTGATTTGAGTGATGTGATTCTTATCCACCAGTTGAGTAGTTCAATGTCTAAAAGTGAATACACTGAATCGACCAACAATCTCTGGGCTCAATACTGGCTTCAGAAGTCTGGTCACTCACGCACTGTAGTTTGCTCTAAATACGAACGCCTCGGAGGAACACCACTTGACGCTGTTCTAACCATGATGTATACAATCGTTAAAGATTTTGTAGCCAAGCACAACGTTCAGAAGACAATGTTTGTCACCCTCACAGATGGTGATTCAAGCAGAGTTAATTTTAAATCTACAGGTGATCATATTTTTCGCAGTAACATGCGAATTCAACTGGGTAACTCCACAGTAAGAATTAATAGTTACAATGGCACAGTTGGTTTTACCGAACTGATCGGAACTATTCCTTCTGTAACGACAATGGCATTCTTTCTTCCTAATTCCAAACACGCCATGACTTATAAGATTCGTGCATCGGTTGGCAACGGCTTTGCCTCCAAGAGTTCAACAGAATACAAGAAAGCAATGAAGACACATAAAAAGGACGGCTTTGTTGAGATCGAAAATGCTATGGGTTATGATTCATATTTCATCTTAAGCCCAGATGTTAAGATCGAAGATGAAGAATTCACATATAACTCAAAAGACGAGATCTCAACATCTCGGAAGGCTCAGACAGCTCTTGCCAAGGAATTCTCTAAACACAATATCGAGTCTAAGAAAAACCGAGTTCTAATGAGTCGAATCGCCATGAAAGTGGCTTAACCCGAAGTGAAAAGCAATCCGAACCCTTTAACTATCAATGACTTATGACTTTTACAACCACAACCAAAACTGAGTCATAAGTCATTGATAATCAGACAGATAAGACCATTGACAGATCCTCTAAAATAGGATATAATATACATATAAGATTGAGAAAGACCAAATATACTATGAAAACTATGCTAAACACAACTGAAATCACCCGCCTCCACACTGAATTTTCCAACACCTCTGATGGTGTTCGAATCGGTGAAATTACTGATCGTGCCGAAATGATCGGCTTGCCTCGAAAGTCAACATATAAGACAGTGAAGAATATCTTCATCACTGGGGCCAAACGTGGATTATACCACTTCCCTGCTGCCAATGTGGCAGTCAAAAGTGCTCCGGCTCCGGCTCCAGCCGCTGCTCCGGCTCCGGCTCCAGCCGAGACATTCAAGAATGCAATGTCCGTGTCCTCAATTTCCGATGACGAGATTTATATCCCGGCTATCGACCCGACATTTGTGAAGTGGGGTGAATACAAGACTGTGTTTAAGGCCCTTGAGTCTAAACTGTTTTTTCCTCTTTATATCTCAGGTATGTCTGGCAATGGTAAGACGTTCATGGTTGAACAAGCTTGTGCCAAAGCCAAGCGTGAATATGTCCGAGTCCAAATCTCACCCGAGACTGACGAGGATGATTTGATCGGAGGTTTTCGACTGATCAATGGCGAAACTGTTTTCCAAAAGGGACCAGTGATGAAAGCCATGGAACGTGGATGTGTTCTTCTCATTGATGAGATTGACCGTGCTACCAATAAGATCATGTGCCTCCAAGGTGTGCTTGAAGGTAACCCAGTTCTTCTAAAGAAGACTGGCGAAGTGATCGTCCCAGCTCCCGGTTTCACCGTGATCGCCACAGCAAATACTAAGGGTCGCGGCTCCGATGATGGACGCTATTCGGCTGCCACCATTATTGATGATGCTTTCCTTGAGCGATTTGTAGCCACGATCGATCAAACATATCCGTCCCCATCCATTGAAACAAAAATCTTGGCTAAGCACGCCATCAAATATGATGTCGATGATAAAACTTTCATTGAAAAACTTATCGCCTGGGCATCTGTGATTCGCAAAACCTTCGATGAAGATGCTATCGATGATGTTATTTCCACTCGCCGACTATGTCACATCGTGAAATGCTTTTCGATCTTTTCTGATCGCATCAAGGCTATCGAACTCTGTGTCAATCGATTCGATGAAGAAACTCGCTCAGCCTTCCTTGACCTTTATACTAAAATTGATGAGTCAACCCCGACAATGGAGGAACTCATGAACGGCACCGATACTACCGCCGACGAAGAAGAAATGTATCCATAGACGTAATAAGTCAAACTCAATCGGGCGCCCCTCTTTGGTCGGAGGGGTGCCCATAATTTTAAAAAAACCTAAGTGAAAAAATCTAATACAAATAACAAAACCGCAGGAGTGAAATATGATAATGGGAAACCAGAATATGGATTGCTACCCGCCAATGCGCTCGAAGAGGTCGTGAAAGTTCTGACTTTCGGCGCTAATAAATATGATCGTGATAATTGGAAGAAGCTTGATAATCTAAAATCAAGATACTTCGATGCCTCTCAAAGACACTCTTGGGCTGTTAAACGTGGTGAAGATGAAGACCCAGAGTCTGGTTATCATCACGTTGCACATTCTATAGCATGTTTGCTTTTTTATCTTGAAAGTGAGCTGAATTCTGATATAATACTAAATGATGAAACTAAATAATAAAACAATCGATATCCTCCGAAACTTCGGAATGATTCAACCTAACCTCGTAGTTGAGTCTGGCTCAACTATTTCCACACTGGCGGAAGCAAAGCATATTATGGCTGAAGCTCAGATCGATGAAACGTTCGATTCTGGGTTTGGAATCTATGATCTAAATGAATTCCTTTCTGCGCACTCTCTTCTAGAAGGCCCAGAACTTGATTTCGCTGAAAGTCATGTCATTCTTAAGTCAGGTAACGCTAAGGTAAAATACCACTTTGCCGATACCGAGATTCTTACTAAGAAGACTCAAGCGATTCAGATGCCTCCTGCGGATTTGTCTTTCACATTCACAGAAGCGAATATTAATAATATTCGTAAGGCAGCTTCAAGCCTTAATCTGGATTCTCCAACACTATCACTAATTGTTGAAGATGGTAATATTGTAGCCCGAGTCCTTTGTACTCAAAATCCATCTTCCAATAGCTATTCATTGGTCATTGGTAAATATGATGGAGATGATACAGAAGCAGATTATCGATTCAACATTGATAACCTGAAACTTATTAGTGGTGACTATAATGTGGATATCACCAACAAACTAATTTCCAACTGGAAACACGAAACAGTAAGTGTGCAATACTGGATTGCGCTTGATAAAACATCAACAGTATAATAATATGAGTGAAGAAAACCAAACAGAAACAGAAGCAGTAAAACCAGATGTCAGCCTCAACGATTTTATCGTGATGGTTAAGCTGATTGATATCTGCTCAAAACGTGGAGCATTCGAAGGCCCCGAATTAAAAGATGTGGGTACTCTTCGAGGTCGACTATCAGAGTTTGTTGAATATCACAAACCCGAAGAGCCAGAGCCAGAAGAAGAGCCAAGTGCCGAAGAAGAATAAATGATACTATGGTGGGTGTTTGAGTGATATCAGACACCCACCATCTTAATCTTGACCCGCCAAACTTATTACTATATTATACATTATATGAAAGAAAATTTACTATGGGTGGAGAAATACAGACCTCAAAAGATTGAGGATTGTGTTCTACCACAAAAACTGAAAAAGACATTTACCGAGTTTGTTAAGAATTCCGATATTCCTAATATCATTCTAGCTGGTCCCGCAGGGACTGGAAAGACTACGATCGCCAGAGCATTGTGTAATGAATTAGGACTTGACTGTCTGCTCATTAATGCCTCGGAGGAAAGTGGTATCGACACCCTTCGCAATAAAATTAAGCAGTTTGCTTCTTCAATGTCCCTTGATATGGAAAAGAAGTATAAAGTGGTTATTCTCGATGAGGCTGATTATCTAAATGCGCAATCTACACAGCCTGCGCTCCGCGGATTCATTGAAGAGTTTTCTGGTAACTGCCGATTTATTCTCACTTGTAATTTCAAGAATCGTATTATCGAGCCACTCCATTCTCGATGCACGGTTATTGATTTCAATGAAGTGAAAATTAACGATCCGAAACTGGCCGCGACCTTTATGAAGCGTCTCCAGTTCATTCTAAAAGAACAGGGTGTTGAATTCAACAATCAAGCAATCGCTAATCTGATTATGAAACATGCACCAGACTGGCGCCGTGTTATCAATGAATGTCAGAGATATTCAACTTCTGGCACACTCTCACCTGAGATTGTTACTACAGGAGAATCAGAAATCAAAGAGTTGGTGAAACATCTAAAAGAGAAAGATTTCCGTCAGATGCGAGCCTGGGCAGCAGCAAACTCCGACATTGATTCTTCAGTAGTCTTTCGACGGATTTATGATTCAGCATATGATATCCTTGAATCTCAATCGATTCCGCCCGCGATTCTAATCTTGGCTGACTATCAATATAAAGCAGCATTCGTAAGTGATCGTGAATTAAACTTAGTTGCTTGTCTCACAGAGATTATGGGAACTGCAAAATTCAAATAATGAAATTTACACTTAATACCACAGTAAAAGATATCCGCGAGAATACTGAATTAAAGTCTTTAGAGGAATATCCTGTTCAGATCACAACAGATTCATATTACTTGCGAATGGGTAAATGTAAAGATTGGTTTTATGTTGAATGGGATAAAGATAATTATTTCACGGAAATGTTCAATCAAAACAGATTAGGCTCAACAGATACAGTAGAAAATGTGATGAATAAAATTAAAGAATATAAAGAGCAAAATAGTTCAGGTAAACATGCCTTCTATTTCTCAGAATTCTTTTTTGGTTAAATTAAAAAATATATTATGGAAGACAAAATTAAGAAAGTGATAGATTGGATGCCAGTGATGGATATCCCAACAGCTCAGAGTGACAAATTCAACAAACTTGGTGGAGAAATGAACTATGACTCCGTTTGATTTCCTAAATTCAATTAATGAGAAGAAGAGTTATTTGTTTGATGATGTTCGGGCGGACAATTCTGGCGAAGCATCTGATCTAGATTCAGTGGATCGTCAATATCCTCCGTTCATGGTGAATCGTGGACTATCATATTTCGTTGACACAGTAATGCTGTCGAATGAGATGAATCAAAGATTTGGTCTTGCAAATAAGATGCAATATGATTTCTTATATCATGGTATTAGAAAGAAACGCAGGTTCTCTAAATGGCACAAGAAGGAGAAAGATACAAAAGACATTGAATTGATCAAGGAGGCATATTCATATAATCGTGAAAGAGCCGAAGAGGTTTATGACATGATTGATATCAAACAACTTCGCAAAGATATGGATAAGGGTGGTATGAAAAAAAGATAATGTATAAATACATTCATAAGATAAACAAAATAATACTATGAATGAAGATGACATTATAAAATGGACACCCGATGATATGCTTGAGGTTCTCTTATCAGAGCCTGACGACTTTCTTAAAATTAAAGAAACACTTACACGAATTGGTGTTTCATCAAAGAAGGATCAGAATACACTATATCAAAGTTGTCATATATTACATAAACAGGGACGATATTTCATTGTACACTTTAAAGAACTCTTTATGCTTGATGGTAAACCATCGAACTTCACAAGAGATGATTTGACTCGAAGGAATACCATCACAACACTATTATCCGATTGGGGTTTACTCAATATCATTGATGAATCAAAGTCTGAAGAGAAGACTACATTAAGGAGTATTAAAATCATTTCCCATCGTGATAAACGTGAGTGGCATTTAGAATCAAAATACACCATTGGAAACACGAAGCCTCAACATTCATAGATGAAAGCATATTTCAAGACAGAGCTCAAAGCAACAGTTTCAGGTTATTTTGATGGTAACAAATTCATTCGTACAGTTACTCTGTTAGAAGATTTAGTATTCTATACAAAGTCAGGTGATTCTATCACTGTTCCTAAGGGATTTGAGAGTGATGGAGCAAGCGTGCCTAAACTACTTTGGTCAGCCTTTCCACCGTTTGACACATATCTACCTGCAGCGGTCGTACACGATATTCTATGTGTACAAGGTCATAACGATAAGTGTTTATACACATCAGTAGAAGCAGCTAATATTTTCTATGAAGCAATGCGAGTGTGCGGAGTTGGAAGAACTAAAGCGCTCGCGATGTATTATGCAGTGCGTTACTTCGGTCCTAAATGGAAATAAACTAAATCTGTAATTTCAATTCGATATAAATAACATATATACATGGCTTGGCAAAATATACCTAATAATCCATACTGGCAATATGACGACGCTCCACTTGACCCAGGTGGGACAGATACTGCTCTGTGGGCAACTAGCACAAACGGCGTTCGAACAAGCGTTAGAGGTGAGGAAATCTATGTTAATTGTAGACATAAACTTCTACATCCAACACAAGATTCTTTTCCAAATGAAATAAATAAAACATTTTGGTCACCTGCCTGATCCAAAGATTTTATCATCGCAGTATAAATAAACTTTTAAGGTAACACGCTGTTACTTTAAATGAGATGCCCTCGGGGTCTCACAATAACATAACCCTGCCTAATAGGAGGAACAATAAATGACACAATACACAATCCCACGTTCGTGGACAATTGGTTTTGATTCTATCTTTGATAGACTTGAAAGCACACAATTAAACAACTCGACTTATCCGCCTCACAATGTAGTGAAGCATACCGATACGAGTTTTGAAATCGCACTAGCAGTTGCTGGTTTCAGTGATAAAGACCTTGATGTAACACTCGAAAAGAGTATCCTTACGATTGAAGGTGATAACGTAGCGCTCAACGGCGATAAGGAATATATCCATAAGGGTATTGCTACACGTAAGTTCAAGAAGCAATTTGATCTTGCTGAGCATATTAGAGTTGAACACGTTAGTATTACTGATGGTATTCTCTCGGTGTATCTTGAAAAAGAGGTACCAGAAGAACTTCAGCCTAAGAAGTTTACAATTCTTCAAGCAGCTCCTGGCGATCCAGAGTTCTTGACTGAATAAATCTGTTCTCACGATCGTCCTCTCTCATCTTCGGGTGATGATGGCCCTTGAGACTTCTTCGGTCTTTCCCTCTTTCGCCAAAAGTAAAGGGGACCTTTTAATTTGACATATCACATCACTGTGATATAATACCATTATATTATGATAACAGGCTTCTACACATCAGTTGAAAAACAATCCAACTTCCTTCTATATCGCGGATATAATGATGAAGGAAACAGAGTAAAACAAAAGGTTAAATTTAAGCCTACTTACTATTTGGACTCTAAGCATCAGAATCCAAAATACAAAGGACTTGATCGTGCGCCGATCGATCCAATGACATTCAATTCTATGTCAGATGCGAATGAATTCGCCAGAACATATGATGGTGTTAGTACATTTAAGATATATGGTAACTCTCGCCACGTCCCAGCTTTCATTCAAACACAATTCCCTAATGAGATTTCTTTCAAACGTGATCTTATTGATATAGGTAATATTGATATTGAAACAGCCTTCGGTGATGGATTTCCAGATTGCGATAATCCTGTTAATGAGATTCTTACAATTGCATACAAGAGTTCAAAAGATGACACATATCGTGTCTGGGGTCTAAAACCCTATGATGAGACACAATCACAGCGTGACGTAAAAATTGATTACATGCAATTTGGTTCTGAGGAGAAGATGCTGTTGCATTTCATTGATTGGTGGGCCAACCCAGAGAATACACCAGATGTCATTACAGGATGGAATATTAGATTCTTTGATATTCCATATATGGTTGCTAGAATGACACATCTACTAGGTGAACAAAATACTAAACGACTATCACCATGGGGTTCTATTCGAATCGGTGAAGTGAAGTTTATGGGTAATTCTCAGCGAGTGGTTACTCTATCTGGTGTGGCGCAACTTGACTATATGGATCTCTTCAAGAAATTTGCTTATACATACGGCAACCAAGAATCTTATTCATTGAATCATATTGCAAGTGTTGTGCTTGGTGAGAAGAAACTTGACTACTCTGAGGTTGGCTCTCTTAGAAATCTATATGATGCAGACTACCAGATGTTTGTTGATTATAACATTAAGGATGTCGAACTCATTGAAAGATTCGAAGAAAAGATGGGTTTGATTACTTTGGTTATTACCACAGCATACATTGGTGGTGTAAACTATACAGATACCCTTGGTACAACGGCAATATGGGATTCAATTATCTATCGTCGATTGATGAGAGAAAGAACAGTTCCTGGTCTTACTCAGGCACCCGCAAGTAATTATGATATTAAATCTGGTAAGAGTAGAATTGCTGGTGGATATGTAAAAGAAGTTGTTCAAGGTATGTCTGAATGGGTAATGTCTTTTGACTTGAATTCACTATATCCGAATATTATTATTCAGAATAATATGTCACCAGAGACTCTGATACCGCACTCATTTGTTAATAGTGTTGTCCCTGATATTCTAATCAACACTGACAAGAAAGCCCCAGAGGGTGTTGCTATGGCAGGTAATGGTTCTGTATATCGGAAAGATGTGAAGGGTATCATTCCAGAGATTGTTGAAGAACTTTACACCAAGCGAGTGGAGATTAAGAAAAGAACAATTGAATTTAAAAAGAAACTGGCTAAAGATGAGAGCAATGAATCTCTTATTCGTGAAGTGACTCGAAATGAAACTCTTCAGATGGCTGTTAAGATTCTTCTCAACTCTCTTTACGGTGCCATTGCTAATGAACACTTTCGTTATTATGATCCGCAGATTGCAGAGGGTGTTACCTTAACTGGACAGACTATTATTAGAACAGCAGAGAAGGCTGTAAACACAGAGATTAAGAAGTTTCTCAATGAATCTGATTCAAAGGATCGAGTCATTGCCATCGACACGGACTCGGTTTATATTACAGCCAAGGATATCATTGACAAATTTAAACCCAATGATCCTGTCAACTTCCTAGATGAATTTGCAAATCGTGTTATTGAGCCAGCCCTCAATCGAACATTTGAAGAATACGCTGAGAAGACAGGTGCTTATTCTAATCGAATGGTCATGGCTCGCGAGGCTATTGCTGATCGTGGTATTTGGACTGCCAAGAAAAGATATATCCTTAATGTTCACAATAATGAGGGTGTTCAATATGCCGAACCTAAGATTAAGATGATGGGTATTGAGGCGATCAAATCTTCGACACCTCAGGTATGCCGAGAAGCCATGAAAGAGATCTTCAAGGTTATTATGACTGGCAGTGAAGAAAAGACCCAAGATGCAATTGCTCTCTTTAAGGAGCACTTCAAGACACTATCACCTGACATGATCGCATTCCCACGTGGTGTGTCTGATACTACTAAATGGATGGATAAGGATGTTATCTATTCCAAAGGAACTCCGATGCATGTAAGGGCTGCCCTACTTTATAATCACCATGTGAAAAAGAATGCTCTTGACAATGAATATGAACTCATCTATAATGGTGATAAAATTAAGTATATCTATCTCATGTTACCAAATCCTGTAAAGGAAAACATCTTTGGTTTCAAGGAAAGATTTCCTAATGAACTTAAACTCAACAAATACATAAATTATGAACTACAATTTAGGAAGTCATTCATTGAACCGCTAAATATGATACTAGAAACATTGAACTGGTCTGATGAGAAACGTGTATCACTACAAGACTTCTTCTGCTAAAATTATGATTGATAAAATATACATTCCAACAGCCTGCCGAGTAGATAATCAGGTTACATATAATAACCTCCCTAAAGAACTTCAAAAGAAAGTTGTATTTGTTGTTCAAGAATGGGAACGTGATCAATATAAGTATGATGCTGAATATCTGGTGCTTCAACCTGATATCAAGATAGGTACTAAGAATGCACTATCACGTACCCGAAAGGTTATCTATGAGGCTGCTAAAGATGAACGATATGCAATGTTGGATGATGATCTACATTTCAAACGACGCAATTCTAAATATTGGAATGGTGTATCTAATATGGAAAAATCTTCAAGGGTTTGCACCGATGATGATGTGCTTGAGATGTTCGAAACATATGATAGTTGGTTAGATGATGGTGTAACATTCTGTGGTTGTGCACAACAAAATAATCCACCGTTTCATAATATCTCTGAAGATAATCGTGCAATGTCTTCTTGCTACTGGATCAATGGCACTGACTGGGCCGACAAGATTGATGAGATGCGATTGGATGAGACCCGAGTCGCGCAGGATGTTCTTCTTATCATTGGTCTGCTGAGTCGTGGCTTCCGCAATCGTGTTAGTAATGAATTCATCTTTGCCAACCAGAGTATTGCATCCAAGAAAGAAACAAGTATTCATTGGGATCAGACTGAATTCGATGAAGTACATGAGAATCATAAACTGATTGAATCAATGTATCCAAAGTATTTTAAGATTCTATATGACGAGAATGGTGATCGTGTGCCAGGTGGTTTCCGAGATTTTGGTAAGACTTCTGTGAAATGGTCTCAGTCATATAAAGATTCACAAGTGAATACTTTATTCTAGCATTGACATAGATATAAAAACCATATATAATAATATCATGTCTAATTTAAATCAACCAAAATATCCGATCTACATCATTTCGAAGGGTCGTGCAGATACCCGATTTACATCTCGGTCACTTGAGATGATGAAGGTTCCATATCGTATTGTTATCGAAGAATCGGAGTTCGAGGCTTATAATAAACATATTGACACTGAGAAGATTTTAACTCTTCCAAAGGATTTTCGTGAGAATCCAAAGTATGCTCGTCGATGTGAAGCGACAGGACTTCTAGGTGGTTCTATCCCAGCACGAAACTTTGTATGGGAACATTCTATCAAAGAGGGTCACGATCGGCACTGGATTCTAGATGATAATATCCGAGACTTCTTTAGGTTTAATAATAATCGTCGCCGACGTGTTAATACTGGTGGAACATTTAGAGCGTGTGAAGACTTCGTTGATCGATATAAGAATGTGAAGATGGCTGGTATGAATTACACATACTTTGTTGTTCCATCTGAGAATGCTATCTATAAAAAGCCGTATTACCTGAATTCACGAATCTACAGTTGTATCCTTCTATCGAATGATATTGACTATAGATGGAGAGGTCGATATAATGAGGACACCGATTTATCATTAAGAATTTTAAAAGACCGACACTGTACAATGCTATTCAATGCCTTCCTTTGTGGAAAGATCACAACTCTTAGTATGAAGGGTGGTAATACAGAAGAAGTCTATAACTTCAATGCTGATGGAAAGGACTATGATGATCGCCATGAATTTGCAAAGTCTCTTCAAGATCAACATCCAGACATCACTGCGATTGTTAAGAAATTTAATAGATGGCATCACCATGTGGATTATTCAGGTTTCATTCAGAAGCCTATATACAAAGATGATATCACACCGCAATTTGGGATTAATGATTATGGTATGACATATCGGAAACCAACAGCCGAAGAAACAGCAACAATTGAATCTTATTGGGAATGAAAAAGAATACTAGAAATACAAATGATACAGAGAATAATATCTTTGACCGTGCACAGGATAAGCAAAATGTTTTTCATGGCTGGTGGGGTATGCCTGAATATTCACACCAAGTATATGCTTACTGCGTTGCAGATTTCTATTTCGAGACCGATGAAGATCTTCAAGACTTCCGAGAAAGAACAGGTATGGATATAACAGATAAAACAAAATCAACATGGTATCCAGATATGCCATACAATAAAGATGTAGATAATCGCTGGTTTGAAGGAGGTTCAGAATGAGAAAAGTAACAATTAGATTCCCGTCAGAGGCAGATATGATTGAGTTCGGTAAAAAGATCGACATTAATCACTTCGTGAAAAAGCCTAGCACATCCCAAAGACCTAGAGTGAAGGTTGTTTATAAGAAGCCTAGTAATAATTTGGAAGAGTTTTTCGGTTAATATGTTGTCTCTCACTTTATTCCGCAATATCTATGATAATAAGACCCATCGCAAGATGGAGTTCAATACATTGGAATCATTTGAGAAGTTGTTATATGATCTATCGACGCAGCCTGGTTATAAGCCGAAGAAGGGTGAGAGGAAAGATGGTTCACCTTTAATCACACCATCTAGCTTTGAGGCGAATACAACTAGAGCTAATAGAAATGTTGTTCAGTGGAATGGGTGGGCTGCACTTGATGTGGATGACTATGATGGTAACTTCGAAGATACAATAGAGAAGTTTAAATCGAATTACTTTATCTGCTATTCTTCCGCTTCCTCAACTAAAGAGAAGCCGAAGTTTCGTGTGATTCTACCTCTCACAGATTCAGTTCCTGCCGAAAAGATTCGACACTTTTGGCACGCATTGAATCACGAATTCGGATCTGTTGGTGATGCTCAAACAAAAGATTTAAGTAGAATGTATTATGTTCCTGCACAATACCCCAATGCTTATAACTTCATATTCACAAATAAAGCACCCTTACTGAATCCAACACAATTGATGGACAAACATGCCTTTGCTGACGGCTTCAAAAGTAGTTTTCAAGATAAGATGCCCGAACACATTCGTGAGAAGATAGCCGAGTATAAAAAAGATAGACTTACTAATGTTAGCATAAAGTGGTCTTCATATCATGATTGCCCCTTTGTTAATAAGCAGTTGGTTGCTGAATATCGAACAATCAATGAGGGAGGATGGTATCATAAAATGTTTCAGATAATGGTATCGATCTCAACAAAAGCACTCAGGGCTAAGTATCCGATAACCCCAGATGATGTATCTAAACTTTGTAGGGAAATCGATAGTGAGACTGGTGGGTGGTATAAATCCAGACCATTGACCCTAGAAGCATCCAGAGCCATCGATTTTTCGATGAAGAATGTGTAACCTGTTGAGTGTTAACACGTTGTGACTTTTGCTGTCACCTTTCATTCAGTTTTGTAACCCGTTGAGTATCAATCAGATATTACTATGTACAAATCCTTTAAAATAGGATATAATATACATATAAGATTGAGAAAGACCTATACTATGAAAATAACTGAAAAAGAAAAAACCGTCCTCCAACTCATTGCCCAAAATGAGATGAATCCTCTGAATTATGGAGTCCCCGAAATTGCTGATGATACTTACACCTGGTGTAATTGCATCGACGCTGGGTATATCTACGAACACATGACTCACCCGAGTCTGAAATCGATCCCAGGCACCGTTGCCTCCCTTGTCAAGAAAGGATTACTTATGACTAATGGAGAAACAATTGGTCATACTGAAGCCGGTTTCGCCATTTGGAAATCCGAAATCTATCGTGCTGATGAACAGTAATGATTGACTATTAACGGGTTATGACTTTAGAGATCTCTTCAGATTCAATTTCATAACCCGTTGATTATCAAGTGGATCAGACCGTTGACAAATGTCCCAAAATAGGATATAATATACATATAAGATTGAGAAAGACCTATACTATGAAAATTACTAAACAAATGGAAAATATCACCATCACTCACGCAGAATACCAAAAGATGTGGTTCGCTCTTCATGAGGGAATTATCACAGAGGAAGAATGGCGAGTGTTTTGCGATGCTCTTTTCGCTCAGACTCTTGAAGACAATAAGGATGTAATGGTTCGTCTAAAGAATCGCTAATTGGAACATCGATATAATATTATTATGAAAATTACTAAAGAAATGGAAAGTGCGCTCGACCGAGTGCTAAAAACAATCGTTGTTAATTACAACCGATTTATGAGTGGAGATGAAGAGCACGTCGTTGAGATGAGAGAAGAGTTCGCAAGAAGTCTCAAATATGACATTGGAAATAAATACATTAAGATCAGCAAAAGTGGATCGGTTCATTCATTCATTGTTAATACTGATACTGATAAGAAGTTTGCTTATGGAGATATTTTAAAAGCAGCTAGTTGGGCCTCTCCAGCTCGAAACAAAGCCCGTGGAAGTGTATTCAATGATTCCGACATTGCAACTAAAATCTGCTGGACTGGAGTAAAATACTAATATGCCTCATACATATATTAAAACATATGATCTCTCAAAGGTTTGGCCCCCGAACGACACTATTCAGTTTTGTATGAAGAACAACTTCAGTCGAGGTCTCAAGTCTGATGAATATAATGATTCAAGTGTGATTAAGGAACAGCTAGAAGAGTCACTTAAAAATGATGAAGGATACCTCATTGTTGCACACGATGGAAACAAATACACTGGCTGGGGTATGGCATATAATAAGGATGTGGATCGGAAAAGTAAAGGCTTCCAATGTTATGTGATGCCACGCCAACGCCGAAAAGGAATTGGAACTCGCCTCCTTGAAAAAGCCTGCAGTCTTGTTGGTCGAGTAGAGGTATATGATCATGCAACTAGCAACAAGTTTTTTAAAGCAAATGGACTTACGAATAAGGAAGCTATCACAGGCAATCGATTAAAGAAAAAAGTATAATGAAAAAACCAAATACACGCCACGGCGGCCCTTATGATCGAGGAGCAGCAGACGCATACTACATGCGTGCGCCCAGACCACATTACTTCGTAAGAGATTCATACAATTCCCCGAAAGTGGAACAAGATAAGATGACCGAGGATGAAGTTAATCTATATCATGAGGGTTTCGAAAATCAGACATTCTTCAAAGAAAATTAATATGACAATGACAGCACAAGAACGCATGAAAGCTTGGAAAAATCTAAGTGAGCCAAAACCAGATTGGGAAACATTCAAACGAATGCTTCCATCTTGTAATAACAATCCACTAGTGGTACGAACACTATGGATAAGGAAGAACTCTCAAACCAAGGTGACAATTACCCAATAGACTATGAAAAAATTATACAGTACAGATTATGTTGTCATAAAGAATGGCGAACCAACCGAACCTCTAGATATCATCTACTCAGATGAATCAATCATCGAGATGGTGAATTCTGGCACAACGCCGCTATGTTCTGATGGAGAGCAATTTGTCAGTATGACTGATTTACCTTTAGAGTTACAACAAAAATATCTAAGCAAATTAACAGATTAAATAACAATATGGAAGATAGAGATATAAAAGAAGTATATGACAACATCTGCGTTGTCACTCGCGAAGATATTAATAAAGACGTTGATGGTGAAGTCCTCAATTTCCGACCCAACGAATTCCTAAAGGTTGTGATTGGCAAATCGGTGGCTCTTAATCTACAATATGAACCCTCACAGGGTGTGTATATTGGAGAGAAGTCAAAGATGCCATTCTTCTCAAAAGGACCAAAGAAATTAAAATAAGTATTTACATCCAAGTATAAACAGTATATAATAACACAATGAACTACGAACAACTAGAAGAAAAAGTAAATCAGTGGGCAGCCGATAAGGGTATTCTCGGAAAGGCAACCGCACTCACACAACTTGGTAAAACCCAAGAAGAGCTGGATGAAACTCGCCAAGCTCTTCTTGCTTTGGAATTCACTAAAGAAGATGATCATGATAATCAATTGAAAAGATCTGAAGTATTGGCTGAGGTTGAAGATGGTATTGGCGATATGCTAGTTACTATCATCATCTGCGCTAAGTTGGCAGGACTCAATTCAGTTGAATGTCTGGAAGCAGCTTATAATGTGATTAAGACTCGCACAGGTAAGATGGAGAATGGCGTCTTTGTTAAAGATGCTTAAGCACAATAATATATAATACTATGTCACTACTAGAAAAACTAAAAAAATCAAGCCGCACTGCAGGCGCAGAGATTCTATCTGAATCAAAGTTCTTTTCCGAAAAGGAAATGACTACAACATCGGTGCCGATGATTAACGTCGCACTCTCTGGTTCCACTAAAGGTGGTATCTCATCAGGTCTAACTGTTCTTGCTGGTCCAAGTAAGCACTTCAAAACATCGTTTGCCCTTTTGATGGCTGGCGCTTATATGAAGAAGCATAAGGATGCAGTTCTCATGTTCTATGATTCGGAGTTTGGATCACCTCAATCTTACTTTGAGAGTTTCGGCATTGATACATCTCGTGTACTACATACACCTGTTACTAATATTGAAGAACTCAAGTTTGATCTTGTTCACCAACTTACTGAAATCGATCGTAAGGATAAAGTGATGGTAGTGATTGATTCTATTGGTAATATTGCATCGAAGAAAGAAATTGATGATGCTGAAAACATGAAGTCAGTCGCTGATATGACCCGAGCAAAAGCTCTTAAAGGTCTATTCCGCATGATTACACCATTCTTGACACTCAAAGATATTCCTCTATTGGCTGTCAATCACACATATCAAACACAAGAGATGTTCTCAAAGGCAGTAGTTTCTGGTGGAACTGGTGTCATGTACAGTGCAAATGATGTATGGATCATTGGTCGTCGTCAAGAAAAGACTGGCACCGAAATCTCAGGTTATCACTTCATTATTAATATTGAGAAGTCTCGCTTTGTGAAGGAGAAGTCTAAGATTCCAATTAGTGTAAGTTGGGATGGAGGTATTGAGAAGTGGTCAGGTCTATTAGATCTTGCTCTTGAAACTGGCCACGTTGTCAAACCTAAGAATGGTTGGTATATGGCAATGAATCCTAATACACAGGAAGAGCTGAGTGGAAACCTTCGTGCTGCACAAACAATGACTGAAGAGTTTTGGACAAAGATCTTCGATAAGACAGACTTTGAGAAGTGCATCGAGAAACGATATAAGGTTGCTCATGTTTCTATGCTTGAAGAACTTCGTGCTAAAGATGAAACACTTACAAAGGAGGTTGTTGAAGATGGAGATTCCTAAGTACACAATGGTTGAAAAAGAAGACGTAGATTACTTCGGCTTCAAGATTCAAGAGGGGGAATATAAGGATGTTGTATATTTCTATGGTGAAGTGAAGATCGAAGAAAATGAAGAAGAGGACAACGCAGTCCTCAACTTCAATTATAAGATTGACAATGGAAATGAACAGTATAGTATAGAACAATTACAAGACTCTGTTAAGTTCAATGACTTAATGGGTGATATCCTAGCAACAATATTAGATACTGAAAATACAGAGAATGACAAAGGACTTACAGACGATAATTCTTAATAACTTAATATACAATGAAAACTTCACAAGAAAATCATTACCCCACTTAAAGGCTGAATACTTTGAGAAGTTTAATGCACCTGTATATAAGTTAATATTATCTTTTATAAGTACATACAATAAACTGCCTAATTCTGCGGCTCTAGAGATAGAGTTTCAGAATTCGGATCATGTTTCTCG
>Ga0222716_10001470_pt1 | contig 19710 bp, 26 predicted proteins | sample C33_13DmetaG_FD_165044 | JGI IMG/M metagenome (GOLD analysis project Ga0222716, IMG submission 165044) | Estuarine water microbial communities from San Francisco Bay, California, United States - C33_13D | ecosystem: Environmental > Aquatic > Marine > Unclassified | place: USA: California... | reverse complement strand
AATCAAGATAATATGCCAGAAGTTCAATACATATCACCATTATTCAAATTAGCAAGACGTGATCCATTTACGGTACCAACACGCATTTCATATTCACAATGGTCAATGTATGAGAAATGTCCTAAACAATGGGAACTTGCATACATCAAAAAGTTAGCACCATTCACTCATAGCATTGAAACAACATTTGGTACTGCATTTCACGAAACAATGCAAGAATACCTTACGGTATTGCTTACAAAAGGTGTGAAGCAAGCAGATTGGATGAATTTCCGGAATACGCTTACAGAAAAGCTCAAAGTAGAATATGCGAAAGCTGTTGAACAGACAGGAGAGCATTTTTCTAATAAACATGAATTGGTTGAGTATTTAGAAGATGGCGTTGCTATTCTAGAATGGTTTCAGAAGCGTCGAAGACAATACTTTACCACAAAGAATACAGAGCTGGTTGGTGTCGAACTAGATTTATGTGTGCCAGCATCAGAAAGAAATTCAAATGTATTTTGGTACGGATTTATAGATTTAGTAATTAGAAACACCGCAACTAATACAATATCAATCATTGACATTAAAACCAGTCGAATGGGCTGGAACAAATGGCAAAAGGCAGACAAATTAAAGGCTGCTCAACTCATAGCATATAAGACATACTTTGCAAAGCAGTACGGCGTACCAGTAGACAACATTGACATTGAATTCTTTATAGTTAAAAGAAAGCTTCTTGAAGAGTCAATGTTTCCTCAAAAGCGTATTCAACAGGTAAGACCAGCATCCGGAAAACCTTCACGAAACAAAGTACAAAAACAAATTGATCAGTTTGTTGAAGAATGTTTCCAACCCGATGGTAAAAAAGTTGAAGATCGAAAATACATGGCTGTTGCTGGCAAAGGGGCAAAGAATTGCAAATATTGTCCTTTCAAAGAAGATTATGAAAACTGTCCTAAAGAAGATAGGATTCGTGAGTAATTTTCATTATATTATAGTATAATGTATCGACACAAACACGCATATGTATATGAATATTTAATGAAACGTCATAAGCCTGACAGAGGATATGAACGTTGTTTATATACGTTGCTTACTGATATTGAAGGTCCTAATAACAAACAAAACAGAGAGATGTTAGAACGAGGATTTCGAATTGGTTATGGTTTCAAACCTAAACACATTCGTTATCGTTATGACGACTATCGAAAAAAATGAAAATAGCAGTAATTGGTAGCCGAGATTGGCAGAGTAAAAGAAAACTTCAAGATGTGTTGGGTCGTTTAAAACGATTAGACCAATTGGTTACTGTATTAGGACAAGGAGGCACAGAAGGTGCACCGCATATGGTAAAAAAGTATTCATTGGAATTTGGACTTCCTTATGTAGAATACAATGCATCATATACAGGTAAAAATATGTATTCTGCTATGCCAGAAGCATATTATGGCAAAAAGTATCATTTTTCGCAGCTTCTTCATCGCATGACACTTATTGCAGATGCTTGCGATAAGATGATTGTACTTTCTGCAGGTGAATTAGACCCGCAACTTGATACAGCAGTTAAACGAGCAAGAAAGAAAAACAAATCGGTTGTTATTCTCAAATAATATATTTATATTAAAATAAAGAAAAGGTTACGAATGGCAAAAAAGAAGATTCTGCTTCTGGCAGATGATCTACGGTTACCGTCTGGTATTGGAACTATTAGTAAAGAAATAGTTTTAAAGACAGTTCACAAATATGATTGGGTTCAAATTGGTGCTGCAATGAAACACCCAGAACAAGGTAAAATGTTTGATATATCACCAGATGTTCAAAAAGAGACTGGTGTACAAGATGCAAGTGTGAAAATTATTCCATGGAATGGTTATGGTGATAGAAATATTTTGTTTCAAGTAATTGAAGCAGAAAAACCAGATGCAATATTTCACTTTACAGATCCAAGATATTGGGGTTGGTTGTATGCATTAGAACATGAAATAAAAACAAGATATAAACTTCCATTAATTTATTATTCAATTTGGGATGACTTACCATATCCAATGTGGAATGCTCCTTTTTATGGAAGTTGTGATTTAATTATGGGTATTTCAAAACAATCTGATAATATTCATAGAGAAGTATTAGACCAGAATGGTTTTGTTAATATTGATTTAGACACGCACGGAAGACAACCAAATCAAAAAGATTTATGGAATACTGTATATACAGCATATGTTCCACACGGTTTAGATGAAAATTATTTTAAACCATTAGAAGAAACGGATAAAACATATCAAGAAATGTTTAAACGTTTAAAAACAGATAACAATGTTGATTTCATCGTGATGTGGAATAACAGAAATATCAGAAGGAAGCAACCAGGCGATGTTATTTTAGCATTTAAGCATTTTGTTTCTAAATTACCAGAGTCACAAAAGAAACGAGTTGCGTTATTTATGCATACGCAGATTGTTGATGGAAACGGAACGGATTTGCGAGCTATATCAAAATCAGTAGCTCCTGAGTGTATAATATTGTTCTCAGAACAAAAAGTTTCCGCACAAGACTTAAATGCAATGTATAATGTAGCAGACGTTGTAGTAAATATTGCATCAAATGAAGGTTGGGGACTTAGTAGCACTGAAGCATTACTTGCTGGAACAGTTATTGTTAATAACGTAACGGGCGGATTGCAAGATCAAATGAGATTTGAAGATGAACATGGCGAATGGATTACTTTTAACAAAGAGTTTTCAACAAACCATGCAGCAAACTATAAAAAACATGGTGATTGGGCAATACCAGTATTCCCAAGTAATCGTTCATTACAAGGTTCTCCAGCTACTCCGTATATTTTTGATGACAGAGTACAATATCAAGATGTTGGAGATGCATTCCATAAGTGGTGGGAACATTCTGCAGAATATAGAAAAGAATCTGGGTTGAAAGGTAGAGAATTTTGTTTAACTCATGGATTAACTGCAAAGCAAATGGCAGACACTATGATCAAACATATTGACTTTTTATTAACACAACCAAAAGAGTCTAGACCAAAATATACATTTAATAAAATAGAAACTCCAAGATACGAAAATATAGGTATAGTATAATGAGAAATGTAGTTATATCATCGCCAATTCAGACACAGTCTGGTTACGGTTATCATGCTCGTGAATTTGTAAAAAATATTTTAGAGCAAACACAATCAGAATGGAATGTAAAATTATTATCAATGCCATGGGGTATGACACCATTTTCATATCCAGTGCCAGAAGAATGGAAATCAAAATTTACAAAAATTCCAATTCAATCAAATCCAGATATTTGGATTCAAATTACAGTACCAAATGAATTTCAGCGAGTGGGTCGTTATAATATTGGTGTTACTGCAGGCACAGAAGGAACGGTTTGCCCTACAGAGTGGATTGATAAAATTAATGAATTCAATTTAATTATCGTTCCTTCTGAATTTACGAAACAAACATTTTATGAAACTGCAAAACAGACAAATAAAACAATTACTACAACAATACGAGTTGTTCCAGAATATTTTGATGAAGAATACTTTGATCGAAGTAAACCATTAATTGAAATAGATGGTATAGATGATATAAAAGAAGATTTTGCATTTTTATTTGTTGGACATTGGTTGCAAGGTCAAATTGGACAAGACAGAAAAGATATATCTGGTATGATCCATACATTCTTTAATACTTATAAAGATACAAAAAATGCACCTGCACTTATAATTAAAACGGGCGGCGCTACATATTCTATAACAGATAGATTTGATATTGATAATAAAGTAGAACAAATTAAAGAAATGTTTGCTAGACATGAACTTCCGAATATTTACTTATTACATGGTGAATTATCAGATGATGAAATGAATTCATTATATAACCATAAAAAGGTTAAAGCAATGATATCATTTACAAAAGGCGAAGGATTTGGTCGTCCATTACTTGAATTTGCAACAACGGGAAAGCCAATATTGGCTCCGCATTATTCAGGTCAAGCAGATTTTCTTAAAAAAGAATTCATATGTGCATTGCCAGGTCGTTTAACACCAATTCATCAATCAGCACAGAATCCATTTTTAATTAAAGAAGCTTCTTGGTTTACTGTAGATTATAAGTATGCTGGAAACATGATGAAAGAAGTTCAAAAAAATTACAAGAAATGGTTAGAATTAGGTAAGCGTCAAAGATTTTTTGCAATATCTAATTTTAGTAGCACTGCAGTAAAAGAACATTATAAATCATTAGTTGAATTTGTTACGGAACAAACTAAATCAATTCCAGTTACGCAAGAATTAAAACTTCCTAAATTGCAAAAAATTGGTGAGGAAAAAGAAACACCTAAGATTCAACTTCCTAAATTACAAAAAATATGAAAATAAGTTACGCAATACCAGTCTGTAATGAAATTGATGAAATAAAACGATTACTCACATTCTTAATCGAAAATAAAAGAGATAAAGATGAAATTGTAATCTTTTATGATGCAGTTAATGGGGCAAAAGAAGTTAGAGAATATCTTGTTTCAGTAGACCCAGGAACATCGTATCACCCATTACAAGATTATCCTGTTAGATGGTATAGTTATGATTTTGATGGCGACTTTTCTAAAATGAAAAATAAATTAACTGAAATGTGTACGGGAGATTACGTATTTCAGATTGATGCAGATGAGATGATAGATGAATACATTATTCGCCTGTTACCTCAAGTTTTAGAACATAACAATATAGATGTAATAATGGTTCCCAGAATCAATACAGTAGAAGGATTGACCCCAGAACACGTGTCAAAATGGCGATGGAGATTGGATGAAAATAATTGGGTAAATTTTCCAGATTATCAATGGCGTATTTATCGTAATACAGAGTCAATACGATGGAAAAATCGAGTACATGAAGTATTAGATGGATACAAGACATTGAGTCATTTACCAAGAAACACAGAGTGGTGTTTGAAGCATCATAAAACAATTGATAGACAAGAACGACAAAATGCATTGTATGACACGCTATGATAAAAATTAAATTATATGAATTAGACAAACACAGAAATGAATGTACATTTCGACCATATCTTTATGCACAAAATGTTCTTAAGGAAATTGGTATTGAGTTTACTACAGGAGATTCATATGATTTTGCCTGGGTTGCACAAGCAAGTTTTTTAAATAAACGAGTATCTTTAGAACAATCTGTTACGGATGGATTAGAATATCTCGAAACAATAACTGGAGATTATATGTTAATCGACGGGCAAGATTCTACATCATTGATTGGATCATATGAAGTGCTTAAAGAATCTAATGCATTGTTATTATTAAAAAGTTCATTACTCAAAGACCGTTCATTATATAAACAAGGATGGAATTTAGGTAGATATTATTGGGGCGAAGGTGATTATTCATTATCTGATTTTGACGAATATTCAGATCGTATTGTACTTTCCGGAACAAATTGGTTAATGACACATTGGGCAGGTATCAATGTACAATGGTATGATGTTATTCGACCAAGAAAATATGATGTATCAGCAATGTTCCAATATCCATCGGTAGAAAGTTTAGAACATGGTTCTAAACAAAATGAATTTTATGATATAAATCGTAAACAATGTATTGATGCAATCAATAACTTAAAATGTAATGTTGCAAAATTAGAAAATGGTGTTAGGGTATCACAACAAGAATATTACGAACGAATGTTCAATTCAAAAATTATTGTAGCACCGTATGGTTACGGAGAAATGGCACCTAGAGATTTAGAAGCTGCAATGTTTGGATGTGTATTAATAAAACCAGATATGAGTTATATTGATACAATACCTAATGTGTTTGAGTCAGATAAAACATATGTTTCTTGTAAACATGATTTTAGTGATTTGGAAGAAAAAATAGAGATGATATTGTTAAATTATGAAGATTATTATGAAATGATTAATGCTGCTCGAGCAAAATTTGTTGAGCAGATGAATCCATCTAATTTAGCAGTTCATTTACATAAAGTATTTAGTAAATTGAGTATGGTTCAGTCATGAAAAATTTTGCATTAATTGTTGATAAAACAAAAGTTAATTCGTACAGAGTAATTGATGGCAAAGCATATAACTTCTTTGATGTCAATAAACCATACCAATTTCATGGGTCTATAAAAAATGAATGTTTTATGGGCTTTTGGGGATATCCATTCTTGTTTGAAAACGGTTATTTCTTAAATTGGGCTGAACACGAAGTATTACCAGATTTAGACTTAGATTTAATCATGGTTGCTATTGAATCTAATTATGAAAAGTATACAATATCGCAATTACGTAAAAAATATCCAAATGCGGTTATTATAGGAACTATCAAAGAAACATGGAATTGGTCACAACATTGGCCAAAACGATTAGAAGTATATAATCAATGTGATTATGTTTTTTCTTGTATTGATGAACGATATTTTAATAATTCAATTCCTCAAATATTACAATGCACTGTTCCTGTAAAATATATACCACAACCAATTAACATTGAATATTTGTATGATAATTTCTATAAAGAAACTAGATCGGAACAAATATTTTCATATTGGCCATATTGGAATCAGCCAAGATGCGGGCAAACAGAACAATTTACAAATTATATTAGTCAAAAATATAATATACCGTTTATACGACCAAAAGGTCATGATGGCGTAACTAAATGGTTAGACTATTTAACATCATGGTCGCAATGTACATTTCATTTTAATTTAGACCCAATTGAGTATTTTCCAGGGCAACAGGCCATGCAGTGTGCAGCATTAGGAATGATACATTTAGGTGGAGTGAATGATGCACATCAAGTTTTATACCCAGAGACTGCAACAATTCACATTCCTACATTGGAAGAAAAATTTGTTGAATTATTAAATAATAATGATAAACGAATAGAACATATAACATATGCCTGGAACAAGGCAAATGAATTGTATAGTTACAATGTAGTAAAAAAACAAATTGAACAAGTTTACGAGGAAATTAAAAAATGAAAATAGGTTTTGTAGTTACAGCTCATTGGTCAGATGAATATAGACCAAATGGTAATGAATTTATCAAACGATTTTGTACGACATTAAAGGAACAATGTAAACATGAATTTAATTTGTATGTTGTTGATAATGGTTCGGAACATGAATTAACGAAATTTGATTTTGCTGAATATATACGAATAGAAGACCAAAGCATAATTGGTATTGTAGGTGCATGGAATATTGGATTAAGTCATGCATATCACGATGGTTGTGATATCATTATTAACTGCAATGACGATTTGTGGTTTAATGATACAATTAATACATTTTTAAACTATGTTATTTCAGATCATGATAAAAATGTAGTATACGCTGCATTAACAGATGGAGTATTATCAGGAAGACAAAAAGCACACAAACCTGGCATTGGTATTACAAAAATTGAATGTAACAATGCACATAATGTAATTAATGGGTTTTTCTTTGCCTTTACAAAAGAACATTATGAATATTTTAAGTTCACTGAAGAACAATATTTTAATCCGGACAATAAATACAATGGCGGCGAACGTCTATGGGCTGGACAAGAAGGACAATTCATGGAAAATTCTGAACGAGGATTATATGGTATTGTTGTTAATGAATGTTGGTTACCACATACAAAAGTTAGAGGATGGACAAAATTAAGGAAGAAATGATACAAGTAGCAGGCGTAAGTAGTAACAATACTCAGATAAACCGAGATTTCTATAATTCTGAATGGTCCGCCAAGGAACGGTATAAAAATTTTAAAAAATTCATAATCGATTTAGTAGAAACAAATAAATCAGTAACATTTTATAAATTTAGCGACGGAGAATATCTTTGGCTAAATAACAAACAAATAGGTTCAGTAGCTGCTGGCGTTAGAGATTCAAATGTTAAGATTCGAAATCTAAAGCCATTTAGAGAGGGCGTTGTTCAAAATGATTATCTAATGTGTCAATTACTAAACGAACATGTTAGATGGTTTAACCATCAATTTAAACGAAATTTTGATTATCCTGTCGATTATGTTTATGCACTTACTGCAGAAAACTGGTTTACGAAAACATTTAATGGTCAGATAGGTTTAATCGGCGCTGGACCTAAACTTGACTTAATAAAAGAACTTTGTACAAAACAAGAGTACTTAGATTATTTACATTTCGATGGGTTTACGGATTATATAAAAATGCCACAACGATATTTGTGTGATAATTTAGAAGCCGGCGAACAAATTATGGCAGAACAATTAAAAAACAGTACTAGTAATATATTTTTAGTTGGTATTGGACATGCTCAACAAGCATTATTGCATAAAATGAAACAATACAAAGATGCAGTATATATTGTAGTTGGGTCTGGTATTGATGCGTTAGCCGGAGTACAGGATAATACCAGGCCATATATGGCAAATTGGATAAATTATCAAATTGAAGGGTATAATTATACTAAAATCGATATATGGAAAGAAAAATTTTATAATAAAAGGATACTAAAATGAAAATTATCAAATCAGAAATCGGAAAACATAATTTACATGATTATATTAATCATATCAATAGAAATGATCATAAACAAATATTTGTAGCAGCGCCAGGTAAAAATCATTACTATCTACTTACATATCTTTCATTTTTATTTGAAAATCAGACTATAATTGAATTAGGTACACATCACGGAACCAGTGCGTTAGCATTGTCAATTAGTAAAAATACTAAGATTATTACGTATGATGTTCGTGATCAATTTGGTATAAAGCCACAACCAGATAACGTAGAACGACGCCTTGGTAATATTTTTGAATTGGGTCAACAAAATATTTTGTTAGAATCACCATTAATATTTTTAGATACGTCGCATACGGGAGAATTTGAACAACAAGTCTATGAGTTTTTAAAAAACAATAACTATAAAGGACTATTATTGTTAGATGATATTCATTGGAACGCACCTATGAAAAAGTTTTGGAACAATATAGATACTATAAAATATGATATAACTGATATTGGGCATGGAATATGTCCAGATGGTGCAGCTGGTACTGGTATTGTAGATTTTTCGGGAGAATTGGAAATTATATGAAATTAATTAAATTTGACACGTCCAAATTTAATTTTGCAGATATATATGGTACTTTACTAAGTACAACCGATTTAAGTAATTTGCATAACTCAGAATTAAATACATATGATACTTTGTTTACGAGAGAACAAGATCAAAGTACAAAGTTTCATCAAATTTATTATGAAAATTTCGAAAATAGTATTCAGCCAATTTATAAAAAATTTATTTCAGATGTAGTACGACCATTATATAATGGACCGATTGTATATCAAAAAATTCCAACATTTAGAATACATTTACCAGGCAATATTGCTGTAGGAGAATTCCATAAAGATAAGTGGTATCGTGATAAAACATGGCATGAAGATGTACAAGAAATAAATTATTATCTACCCTTTACAAATGTGTTTGGAACAAATACTATTTGGGTTGAAACTCAAGAAGATAAAGGTGATTTTGCTCCAATTGAAGTTGATTATGGAACATTAGTACAATGGGATGGTGTAAATTTAATGCATGGAAACAAACAAAATGATACTAATAAAACACGAGTAAGTGTAGATTTTAGAATAATGAAATATGAAAATTACAAACCATCAACTCATGGTAGTATCAATACTAAAGTTAAATTTGAAATAGGTGGTTATTATGATTTAATGAAATAACTTTGAATACGTAACTTTTTTTATTATAATATGTATATGAAGAAAATATTAGCAATAGCACCTCACACGGATGATATTGAATTAGGTTGTGGAGCTACATTACATAAACATAAAGGCGAATATCAGATTGATGTATTAGCAATAACAGCAGCACAGCCATTAGCAGTAGGTGACCCAGTTCAAGAATTTTATAATGCAATGAAAATTATAAATGCAACCGTTACTTTCTTAGATTGGAAACCTAGAATATTAAATGAAGTTCGACAAGAATTATTAGATTATTTTTGGAAACTACAACAAGAAAATCATTATGATATAGTATTTTGTCCATCATCATACGATCATCACCAAGATCATCAAGTTGTATATGAAGAAACGTTTAGAGCATTTAAACATTCAACTATATTAGGATATGAACTGCCATGGAATAATCGAACATTTAGAACTGATGTTTTTATATCAGTAGACCAGCAAGATTTAGATGCTAAAGTTCAAATGCTAGATTGTTATAAAACACAACAAGAACGTGCATTTATGTGTAAAGATTATGTATTTGATATTGCACGTACAAGAGGATTACAAGTTAAACGAAAATATGTGGAGGCGTACGAAGCAATTCGTGTGATTGATTTATTATGAAAAATGTAGTATTTTGGATTGGTGTTAAGTCTCAAGACCCCGCACTAATAGAATTAAAAGATTATGGCGACTGGTCATGGATGGATTATTCAAAGAAAACATGGGAGTTTTGGTGTAAAAGAAACAATGTCGAATTTGTTCATTATGATACAACTTCAGATTCTGATGTATTCAATCATTTAGTAAATTGGCAACGTTGGTTTGATGTATTTGATGTATTAGAATCTCGCAGCATTGATTATGATCAGATATTATTGGTAGATGCATCATCAATGGTACATTGGAATGCTCCTAATTTTTTCGAAATTTCAGATAGAAAATGGTGTGCATTTAGAGCAAATGAAAATATGCGTTGGTCAATGCAATCAACAGATGGTTATAAATCATTGTTTCCTGATGTTAGTTTTGAATATAATGATTACATAGCATCTGGGTTTGCAATATTCAATAAAGATCACAAACCTTTCTTAGAAGAACTTAAAAAGTTTTATCATAGTAATTATGATGAAATAATGCATATACAACGAACAGTTAAGCGCGGAAGTGATCAGCCAGTAATTAACTTCATGTTACGTAACATGAATATTGACATTAACATACTTCGTTTACCTTATGCAGCTAATCACTTATATAGAAGAGAGATGTTAGTTCATAATTGGCAGTTAAATGAAGATCCAATGCCATTCTTTTTAAAATATTTACATATATGGTTCTTCTCCGGACTACCAAATCGAGGCAAAGATAGAACTAATTTAATGTCGCAAACATGGAACATTATTAAACATTATTATGATGATAATTTTGTTTTGAATCATGTTAAACATAAACACGAATATGTTAAAACAACAACATATAAATTCAAACAAGATTTAGTTAATATTTTGGGAACTAACTTCAAAAATAAAACTATTTTAGAACTGGGTTGTTGTAGAGGTGATACAACCAGAGTATTTGCAGATTTATTCAAAAAGGTAATTGCGGTTGATATTAGTGAAGATAATATAGAAGCCGCTAAAGATAAATGTAAAGATGTTAGTAATGTAGAATTTATTACTGCCGATGTATATAAAACATTTACATATCCAGACAACATCGATGTAGTATTAATTGATGCTAGTCATGAACAATCGCAAGTATATCAAGATATAAAAAATATTAATGAACGATACAATTCTCCAGTAATTATATTAGATGATTTTGGTAATGGTAATGACATACAAAATGCCGTAATACAAGCATCAAATGATGGTATCATTCGCGTATCAAAATATATTGGAGAAAATGCAGGATATAAAGTTAAACGATTAAATGGCGAATTAATTGAATTTAATGGAGCCGAAGGAGTAATTTGTAATTTATGAAAAATATAGTATTCATAGTAGATGTAAAGTTACAAGGATCTGGTAGATGGGCAGGAACACGAAGCGACCCATATAAATTTAGTATTGCTGCTTGGAAAGAATGGTGTAAAAATAATAATGCCGAATTATTTGTTTTAAATCAAGAAGTATTACCGCATGATCATATGCCAATATCATGGCAACGATATTTTATTTTTCAGTTACTAGAAGCAAATGAAATTGAATATGACCAAATTTTATATGTAGATGCTGACACTATTCCGCATCTGAATATGCCTAATATATTTGATATAAGTGAACGTAAATTTTGTTTTGTTCATAACGAAGGAAGTTATGATTGGGTACTTCGTAGTATTGAAAATTATTCAAAATATTTTTTTAATGGTTATATGATACCATGGGATTACTATTTTGATTCTGGTGTATTGTTGTTTAATAAAAATCATAAAGAATTTTTCAATCAGATTATTTCGTTTTTCGATAATAATCGAGAGCAACTATTAGCAGCAGAAAAAACATGGCACGTTGGAACCGACCAAACACCGGTGAATTTTTTAGTTCATATGAATAACATTGATTATAAAGTTTTAGACTATCAATGGAACATGGTTGATATGTATCGAAAAGAATTATTGCAAGAAGATCTGCCGTTTACTAAAGCTGGTTGGATATATCAATACAACAGTATTCCAAATAATAAAGAAGATGCATTGACTTATTATTGGATGGAAAAAACATTTAATCATTTATATAAAGGAATAACAATATAATGGGTGTAGGTAACGTTTCTATTTCAGATGAATGTATAAACTTTATACGAACTATAATTCCTGATGGTAGTACAATGTTAGAATTAGGCAGCGGAAATGGTACAGTACGTTTAAGCAAATATTTTAAATTATACTCAGTAGAAAATCAAACAGAGTGGATGAATGCATTTCCTAATAATACTACATATATCAATTGTAAAACTAAGTATTATGATAATGAGTTTACTGCACCAGATGTTGTTGGTAAGCAAACAGCATGGTATGATCCGGAAGATCTTTTACCTAATTTGCCAAAAAACTATGATATGATATTAATCGACGGTCCGGGCGGTCATTGGGGTAGAGGCGGATTTCTAAAATATATTGAACACTTTAATACTAATGTTCCTATTATATTTGATGATGCAAATCGAGCTGCTGAAATTGATTTGATGATTAAAGTATCAGAGCAAATTGATCGTCCATATAATATTTTAAATACAGATAAATCAGTAGGTTATATTTTATGAAAACAAAATTTGCAATCGGCTGTTTAGTACAGTGGTATGAAGTTAATATCATTGAAGAGTATTTAGAAACTCTCCGAGAAAGTATATTACATTATGATGGAGAAGTTAATGTTGATATTTTAGTTTGTAAAAATCAAACATTAGAAAAATGTATTGATAATGATACTTTAGAAAAATGTATTGATTCAATTACTGTTTCAACAATCAAATATTTTAATAATTCAACTAGATTTAAATTCCGTTTTAATGTTACGGATGATTTAGTAACAATTGCAGATTATCGAAGAACATTCAATGAAAAATATTGTGATATAGCAGACGTATTAGTTTGGGGTGAGAGTGATATGTTAGTTCCAAAACAAATGTTTACTACATTGGATATGTTACATCAACATCAATCTACACAAACATCTAAATATTTAGCAACATTCGGTATTTGTAAAATGTGGGATGATTCTTGGAAACCATTAGAACATGTTGATTTTACAGACAAACCATTTATTGATGGAGATACTAAGAATTGGTGGAGTCTTCGTTATACAATGAATAAAGATGAAATGAATGAATTTAATGATAAAGTTGAAGAGTTAAATGTTACTACAATAAGTCCACATAAGTATAATGGATGTGGATTAGTCATTTCGTCAGAGGTAATTAAGGCCGGCGTTAATATACCTAAATCAGTATTCTTTGTTCATGAAGATACAGCATTTATGTTGATGACACAACGTGTATTAGGCAATATCCCGCAATATCATTTTAAAAATATATTATTGGTTCATAATAGAAAGCACCCTAATAAACGCAGTTATATACAAGGTGAAGAAGGAATTGATAAAACAGATACTGGTGCATTGCGAAAAGCACATAGTTGGTATCAAAATGCTAATAAAGCGTGTGAATCAAATTGTTATAATTTATTTAATTCAGCATATAAATCATTAACTTGGAACGATGTATTATGATAAAACTTAAACTTTCAGATGAAACAAATATGAAATGTTTTAGTGGATTAATTCATGCTAAAAACATATTACCTGATTATAGTATTGAATTGACAACTGATTCAAGTTATGATTTTGAATTGATTGATTCTAATCAGTTTTTTTCAACCGGTATGCCGTTTAATGATAGTATATCACGCGGAATTGAAAATTTACAAAACAAATCGGGAGACTATTTTTTAGTTCATGGGGGTGATTCAACATCTATTGCTGGAGTGTATGAAGTATTTAAACAATCTAATGCAAAATATTTGTTTAAAAAGCAGTTATTAACTAGAGAAAAATATAACGATCCATCAACAATTGGAAAATGGTTTTTTGGTGCTGGATCTAAATTAGATAAATCATATAACTTGTCAGAGGAAGAATATTCTAAACTTATGTTAACTGGATATAATGTTGGACATAATTGGCCTACACTTCATAATTTATATGATGTAAACTATAATCAGAAAGATATTGATGTAGCAGCAGTATATCAAACATATATTCCCAAGGAAGTTTATGATCATGAAATTCGTACAGATATATTATATTCGAATCATCGTGAAGCTGCATGGAAACAATTGTCAAAATTGCCTAATAGAAAAATTGTAGCACAACAAACAGATCCTAATACTATGCATCAAGTATTACATAGATCAAAAATTTCCATATCCCCATATGGAATGGGTGAACTTTGTTATCGTGATTTGGAATCAATTCAACATGGTTGTATTATGATTAAACCAAATATGGATTTTGTTATAACAGAACCAAATTTATTTATTGCAAACGAAACATATATTCCTTGTAAGGTAGATTATTCAGATTTGCCAGATATTGTAGAAAACATACTAGGAAATTATCAAGATTATTTATATATTATAGAAAACGCGCGTAAAAAACTTGTAGAAAGTTATTCATATAATTCGGTAGCATTATATTGGTATAACTTTTTTGCAAATTTATCGGAAGTAAGTCATGCATAAGGTTACAACTTGTATATCAACAAACAATAATTTAGAATATCTCAAACTTGCAATTAAATCTGTAAGAGAAAATGCTTATTATAAAGATCAACCCATTATTGTTCATGCTGAAAATTGTACGGATGGCACGGATCGATGGCTTATTGATAATAAACTTAATTTAGATTTAGAAGTTTATATCGATCATAATGATAGTCCAAAAGGTATTGGGGGCGGAATGAATTTTTGTGTGAGTAAAGCAAAAACAGAATTCGTTAATATCATACATTCTGATATGTGGATAGCCCCAAATCAAGATTTAGAATTATTACGTTTATTTGACAATATAGATGAGTCAGTACGACTAATAGCATCGTCATTTAGAATACAGCCTAAGATATTTCCAAATGACCCAGATTATAGACCAGGCACGGTGTTTGTTCCAATTGATGAATTTGGTGAGTTTCATCACAATTTTAATGCGGTCTGGTTTGATAAATGGGCAACTGAATTTTCAAAAGAAAATGATGTTATTGTTAGAAAAGGTGGCGGCGCTGGGTTCTTTTGTAGAAAAGAAGATTATGAATGGATAGGCGGCAATGACCCTATATTTGCTCCAGCTTCTTGGGAAGATAAAGATTTATTTATACGTATGCAATTAGAAGGATATGAATTTAAAATGACATCTAAATCAGTAGTGTATCATTTTTCAGCGAGAGGTTCGCATTTTAAAGATGATGATATTACGAAAAAATCTCAAAGACAAATTGATGCAGAACAAACAAATATAAGAAAATTCATACAAAAGTGGGGACGTTTACCAGAAGATGATGATCAAACTTTTGTAAAACCTATTCATGGGACAAATGTAAAAACAAGATTATGAAAATATCCTTAATACAACCGAGTCGAAACAATCTTAAATATCTTAAATGGTCATATGATGCTATTCGAAAAAATCAAGGCAATCATACAGTTCAAATTTGCGTAGCAGATGATGCATCTACTGATGGAACTTGGGAATGGTGTCAAGAAAGAATGAAGAATGACAAACATTTTTCAGCAATTCTTAATGATACTGGTAAACGTTTGGGTCATACAATATTATATGACAGATTAGTTAATGAAGTAGCAGAACATGATGTATGTATGATTTATCATGCAGATATGTATTTATGTCCTGGAGCATTAGATGCTATCGAAAAGCATATGTATACAACTATTGATGCTGGCGATAATGGGGAACGATGGAAATCTAAAAAAACTATAGTATCTTTGACACGCATTGAACCACCATTACATCCAGATGGACCTGAGAAGATTTTATGGGATGGGGGCGTAGAGCCAGAAGAATTTAAAGAAGCAGAATTATTAAGTAATTTATTTAAATTTACACAACAAGATAAAACTACAGAAGGTATATTTGCTCCATGGGCATTCTGGAAATCAGACTTTCAAGAAATAGGAGGCCACGATCCATTATATGCTCCGCAATCAAAAGAAGATTCGGATATATTTAATCGTTTTCATTTAAATGGCGTTAAGTTTATTCAAACATGGGAAGGATTTGTATATCATATGACCTGCAGGGGTTCGAGAAGAAATACCGCAGATAAAGCTACAAGTATTTATCAAGATTCTCCAGAGTGGTTAGAACAAAATAAACGAAGCACTAGAAACTTTATTAGGAAATGGGGACATTTCGTAGCACATGATGCCTTAATGAAGCCGATTGTGCCGCCTAAATATGATATCGAATTCAAGATTACCAACTGTAGCATTGAATTGTTAGAAGCACTAGAACCATGGTGTAGTAGAATGGAAATAGATTTGTCAGAAGATATGATAAATCATTATGTTTCAATAGAACAATCAAATACTAAGTTTGATTTGCATAAAAAAATTAATACAGGTAAATCTTCAGAAATTGTAATAGAAATTGACGGTATGCGCTTTCAGCAAAATGAATTTAATTTAATGACACAATTATCAATGATTATTCAAGATAGTGGGGAAGTAGGTGAATTTGAAATTGGAAATTTGAAACTAATTATTAATAAAATGACTGAGTATCAAAACGATTTAATTGTTTGCAGATGACAAAAAAACCTGATAATGTTGTATGGGATGATGATCAACAAAAATATGTTGCATCAATAATGCCATATGCAACAAATGTAAGTGCTCCAGTTATTAAACCAGATGATGTTGAGTCATGGAAGCGTCACGGTGTACATAAAGTAAATAAACAATTAGAAACTAAGTTTTTAGAATTAAAACGTGAGTATCAACAATTAGTAGAAGAATATCAGTGGAATGATTTAGTTTATCGTTCTAAATTTTCATTTGAGCCAATTATTGGTGAAATATATCATTTATTTATTGGTAGAGATGGACAACCATTTTTATCATTAATCCATCCATCAGAATGGAGTATGGAATATATAGGATCATTTCAATTAAATAGTGAACGAAAGTGGATTAAAATATGAAAAAATTAACTGTACGTGAGCTAGAAGAACTGCGGTATGGAGATGCAGAAATTGACGCAATAACTCGTAAAGAACAAAAACAAAAGAAGAAAAAACGTAACCATATTTATAATAAAGAATCAGAATAAGTTATTCCTTTCATCCAGTTATGTCAATGATTCAATAAAAGGAGTCATATGGCGTTTAAAGATATTTTCAAAGATAACAACGTGTTTAACGAAAAAAACATTGTAGGCTTTGCATCATTTGCAATCATGGCCGTATTTGCTGCAGCAGATGTAATTACCGGCTTGATGGGTAAAGAACTTGTTATCAGCGATACTATTTTCAATTCATTTGTAATCATTACATTGGGTTCCTTTGGAATCGACGGTGTTACAAAAATATTTCAAAAAAAGGATGAGGAATAATAAATGGCGTGTTTTACAAGAGAACAAATACAACAAGCAGTAGAAGGTAAAGGTTATCGTTGGTTTGAAGGCGGTGACTACAATTTGAATATTGTAGGAGTTAGAAATTCAGAAACTGGCGGGAAAGTTACTAATAAATTTGATGACTGCGTAACTGTATCATATAGTGTGAATGGCGAAAACAAATTTCACTGTTTTGAAGCAACAACCGACCCTGGGTCACATTGGGAAAGAAACCTATTAAACAAAGACGGTGTTGCAATCTTAGTACCAGGTCAATATAGAGGTTCTCATACAATTGGGTTACATCAAGGTAAGTATGAAGCTCTTAGACAACATAAACCATTAAAAGTTTATAGAGATAAAAACAAAGATGGTGTATATGACTTCTTAGAAGAAAATATTCACGAAGGTATATACGGAATCAACATTCACAGAGCCACTTCAAGAGAAGGTGGGAAATCTGTACAGATTGATAAGTGGTCAGCAGGTTGCCAAGTAATCGCAGCAAATGCAGATTTCAAATTGTTTATGGAGTTAGTGAATAAGGCTGCAAAACTTTACGGAAATTCATTTACTTATACTTTGATTGAAAGCAAGGATATAGCATGATAAAAATGCCGGTATCATATAAAGAATTCAAAAAAGACCCAGTAAAGGCTTTGTTATTCATAACATTGTCTGCTATTGGATATCTTTATATTGATAACAAAATGAATTATCAAGGCCAAGTTGAAAATTGTCAGACAAGAACAGTTCAGTTAGAAGAAAAGGTAGAAACATTAACAGAAAGAATGATGAAAGCTGATTCATCACTCGCAGTTGCAACAACAAAATTAAAAGTGTTGGCAAAATTAAATAAAATTGAAGATATATGAAAAGGTTTTTAATTGGGTTTTTATTAGTTTCGATGGGATGTGGAACTGATACAAATTATGAGTTTGATGTAGAATCAAATGAGTTAGATTCTGTAGAAGTAGAATCATCAGATAGTTTAGATGAAATGATGGCATACATAAAGTATATTGATAGTGCAGGGGTTGTAGAACAAGTTAGTAGTAATTTTACGGAATTAAAGGAAACAAATGAAAAACTTGAGTCAACTCTTGAAGAAACTAGAGAAGAACTTCAATCAACTAGAGAAGAACTTGTTGAAACTAAAGTCGCTTTGGTTAAGAGTGAAAAAATTGTTAGAGCAGTTGTTGGTGATAGCACTACTGATGCTTCCGGCTTTAAGCTACTCCCAATCCAAAAGTGAAAAATATCCAAAACAAACTGTAATTGGGGGTGATACTGTAGTAATACTTTCATTAAGTCAGGCAGTTGAAATGAATGAATCCTTTTTAGAAATGCAATCTAAAATTGATTCTATAAATTCACTCAAAGATACTCTTGAAAGTTTGGTAGTTTTAAAACAATATGAAGTACAAAACATAAATTACAAATTTGATAGAGTTAACAAACAATTAGATAGAAGATATATCAAAGAACATAGATTAGAAGTTGGAAGAGATATTTTTTTATCAGTTAGTATGATAACAGGATTTGTTGTGATGGCAAACTATTTAAATCAACAATAATTGCCATGAAAGAATTATCTGATATATTTATAACAAAAGAGTTCAAAGAACTTCGATGGACTCAACGATTATGGATACGAATAAAAGTGGCATTCATAGAATTAATTCAATATGGGTTCTAAAATGGAATTATTAAAATCTACCTGGACACAGGTTATTATGTCGATTAGTACGGCGTGTGCATTTATGGGTTCATATTTTATGAATTTAACCGCAGATAACACCGAACAATATCTTGCATTAGTTGCAGTTGTTCTATT
>Ga0222716_10001469_pt1 | contig 19712 bp, 22 predicted proteins | sample C33_13DmetaG_FD_165044 | JGI IMG/M metagenome (GOLD analysis project Ga0222716, IMG submission 165044) | Estuarine water microbial communities from San Francisco Bay, California, United States - C33_13D | ecosystem: Environmental > Aquatic > Marine > Unclassified | place: USA: California... | reverse complement strand
AAAAAAAAAAAAAAAAAATATCGTAGTGATAGATGATATTGATATTCTTAACAATAGTGAAAAAAAAATATTGGGCGAATTAATAAAACAAATAAAATTAAATAAAAAAAAGGAAAAAAAAAATTCATTCCAATTTATCTTTATAGGCATTAACCATTATGATAAAAAAGTAAAAGAATTAATGAAATTATGTAATGTAATTCATTTAAAGGATACCATAAATGAATATGAAAAAAATATTCAATTAAACATCAAAAATGTAATAGAACAAAATATAAGTCATTTTGTTGAAAATGAAAAGGCTACCCAATGCCTTATGTTTCACGAAAATATTATAAACCATCTAAAAAAGGAAGATATATGTTTCTATTTAGAATTTTTAAATAATTTTTGCAGTGGTGATTATTACGATAGGGTAAGTTTTCAAAAACAATTATGGATTTATAATGAAATGACCTATTACTTAAAAATGATATATAATTATAAATTGTATGTTCATTCAAACGTACAAATCAAACCACAAAAAGAAGAATATAGATTTACCAAGGTATTGACTAAATATAGCAATGAATATAACAATAAAAAATTTATTTTAGATTTATGTAATCGTCTAAATATATCTAAACAACAATTATTTACATTGACTTATCCTCTAAGTGATAGTGAATTATGTCGACTTAAAAAATATTTAACTTATCACCGATAATATTTGTTTTATTTTTTGTTCATATTCTCTTATTTTTTCTTTTAACATATTATTTTCGTTGGTTTTTATTTTTAATACTTCTATTATTTCATTCATTTGTAAGGGTCGTTTTGTTCCATCCGGTTGTGTTAAAACTACTTGTTGGGTTTGTTTACTTCTTATTTCATCTCGACGTTTTATTTCGGCTAAAACATTGGGTTTATTTTTTATGTCTCCTTCTACATAAAATTTTAGTGTATCTTTAATATCTTTTGTATAAAAATTTATTGTCTTATCGTCTTTGATAAAAGTGGAAGGAACTAAGACGGAATCTTTACATACAGGACTATTGGTATCGATTAATCGTTTTTTATCAAATGTATTTTGTTCATGAGAAATGACTAAAATCGTTTTTAATGGATTTAACTGAACAAAGGGTATTGTATAATCTTTTAAAAAGAATTTTTCTTCCGCCAAAACAGCACTATCTTCATAATGAGTATCTTTTAACATAATTCGCTTAAAAGCAAAGGTTCCTGCCGTACCATGATTTGGTCCATAGGGTCCAAATTTATACATCTTATTTAATTCATTAAACCATAAATAAATCTCACTTGAACCAGCACATAAAGCGTTGGATTTATTAAGTGTTTCAACCGCATGACTTACTCGTTCAGGTGGATAATAATCGTCATCATCAATATAAACTATAATGTCTTTATCGTTTTTAAACGTACAAAGATCGTGCATCAAGTTTCGTTTTTTTCCCAGACTCATCCTTTCTTCGCAATAAATGTATTTTATAAATGGTATATCTTTTACTAAATCGCCAATTGGATCTGTACCATCGTCTAAAATAATCCATTCCATATATTCTCGCGGATATGTTTGCTTTAGTATATTATCAATCATTTGTAAAATAAAAGGTCGTCGATTGAATGTTGGAGTACATAAACTTACACGGGTTGGTTTTTTTTTATTTTTTTTACCCATTTGTATTATGTTACTATTGTCTTTAATTCTTTATTTACATTATATCATAAAATAAAATAAGAAAGGTAAAAATAATAGAGACAATAACGCCAAAAATAAAAATATAGAATGAAAATAAATCTTTTATCATAAATAAAATAGTAATACAAACAAATAGTTGAATAATAATATATAAAATTTTAGTATCAAAAGATGTATCATTTAATTTATTTTGGATATGTTTTATATTTTCAAATGGTAAAAAAGTACTATTAAAATTAAAACGAATCATCTTGAAAAATCCAATCATACATAATACAAAAATTATGATAAAGGAAATAACATACAAAAAAATATTTAGTCCTGTAAACCTATCCATAAAATTATAATTATTACCTCTTATAATTAAATAATACAAATTTTCAAATAATAAAATAGGTATTGGAATAAGTAAAATAAACATAAATAAAATATAAGACAATCCTTTCATAAAAACATAATATTTACTTCCTTTTTTATCTATACTAAATGTTATTTTTACTAAAACAGAAAGTAATGATATGCTAATTACGATAAGCATTGGGAATAAAAAAATAAATATAAGTTTATAGGTAAAATCATTTGATATATCGTTCCAAGAGTTGTTATTTACATTTTTCATATTAAAAAAAAGATATAAAACAACGATAAATATGCCATAATAAATAGAAACATACATAGGTTTATCAGAATTATTAGAATTATCAGTATTAGTATTAGGATTAGGCAATTCGTCTGGTTTTTTATTTAAAATATAACATTGCATACTTTTCATAATTTCATTTATAGTAGAATGATTAATATCTTGGATATAATATAATATTCCAGTTTTTTCTACATTATTATTATCATCAGGTTTAGGTTTACATTTATCTAAATCATTTTTTATAAAATTAATACAATAATTTAGAGTTATAATCAATGCTAAAAATAAAATAATAATTTCCTTTATAGTATTGGTTACGATTAATGCTGATTTTTCAATATCATTCATAATATCATTCATAGTATTATTATATATTATTATTATAAAATGAATTGGATATTATTTTTATGTTTAGTAGTTGCTCTATTGGTTCGTACAAAACAGGGTTTTATGACTCGCGTAAATTCATTTGATATATCGGAATATGCGTCAAATACTTATGCGTGCATTAACGAGCATAAACAAGAGCAACATTTCCAGCCATAAACCTAACTACATTGTAGCGTTCCTCAAAAAAAGTCATATCAAATGAATACTTATAAATTTTAGTAGGGTCTGTATCAATATAACCTATTATATTTCCTTCATCATCGCATACAGAACTAACTGTCTGAGTTTCATCAATATCAGGAGTTAAGGTCAATATATCCATAACGACTTCTTTGAACTTACCTAAATTCATTGCTCCGCAAGGTTGAGTTTCATATGGATTTGTATTCAATGAAAAACTATAACTATACAAACCATCATCCGAATTACCTAAACATTTATCGTATTTTTCAATATATCGATATATATCAGAACCAAATTCATTTTCGCGATATTTTCCATCCATTAATAAAGATACTTGAATCAACATATGCTTTACATTATTTTCATCTGGAAATTTAGTAATAGAAAATGATTCTATTTCATTATTATGTTTTAAGTCTATAAAATTCAATCCTACATTGGGAACATCTTTGTATTTCCAGTTTGTATAGTTACTCCATTCATTTCTTTGATAAATATCACTTCTTCGTAAAAACCAAAACCAATTGGATACCAAATTATTTGTCTCTATTTTTATACGTCGTGAACCTACTATATGATTGTAAATAGTTTCTTTTACATCTAAAAACAAATAAGTATGTTCTTTAGACGCAAATACTTTTGTTTCTTCTTCCGATAAAAAAGCATATGTAGCAATTATATTTATATCACTGGCCCAATTATTTTGTAAATTGATATATTCATTTTCTGGTGGAACTTGTAAAAACCGATACATTTGATATAATGTCGACCCAAAATCAGGTCTAATTCGTTGTGATTTTGAATCTTGACTTACATCTAAAATAGTAAACAATTGGCGAATTGGTCGCAACGTAACATCAATGACCAATTCGTTGTATTGGAGACAAACCAATGGAAAAGCACTTTTGGTGGAATTTGCAAACCAAAAAGGTAATGGTATATATAATTTACGACCATAAATAGACGGTTCAGGTGGTTGGTCAGGATCTGTAGTAATAGCATGTGGATAATAACCATTTCTATATGGATTATTCAGTTCATCTACATTACCAGTCATTTTATAAAATTGTTCCTTTTTATTATGGGTTTCATTTCGTTCAATCCTATTTTTGATATAATCTCCGCTAAATTGTTGTAATATTTGACCACCAGAAGATAACGTCACTTCTTCAATGAACAACGACCCAATGTCTTCTATCCATTTGAATTCATATGGATTATACGAGTCTCCATTTTTGTAAAATGAACTCCATATATTGGGCAAAGTAATCACCAAGTAAGTGTTCAATAATAACTCGGCATAACGTGGTATTTTAAATGTAAATTTAGAAGACTCGTTTAATTGTAAGGTTCGTTCGCCATTGAAATCAATACGATATTTTTGTAATCCAAAATTGGTGTATTTAGCATAAACACTTTTAAAAAATGTTTTGGTTGGATTTCCGTTTAATATTATATTTTGATTTCCATAAGCTATTATATTTAATAACCCTCCAGGCATTACTTATAAATTAAATATATTTTTATATTACATATATGGATAATTACATATTGTTATTTATATCGTTCTTTGCTATAATTGTAATTATATACATATTTCTTAGTATAAATAAGCAAAAAGATACATGTGAAAAATTAGATAAATATAATGAATACGGAGAGTTTCAATTACCAAATACCAATTTATCAGATATTTCTATAAAAGATATTGTTTTAAAATCCGCATTTAACTGTTGTTGTATTGGTGGTTTGAAACACGATTATGTAGATATATGTGCTTTGAAACATTGTTATAGAGCAGGTGTAAGAGTATTAGACTTTCAAATTTTTTCTTTAAATGGGTTTCCAGTTATTTCTGCATCGACTGTAAATGAAAATGAATATAAAGAATTATATAATTATTTGAGTTTTTCAGAGACAATGAATCAAGTTAATTATATGTTTTTGAATTCATTAAAACACTCAAATAATAATCAAGTATTGTTCTTGAATTTTAGAATAAATAGTAACAATATGGATATTTATAATCAAATGGCCAAAATATTATTGGAAACTTTTTCAGGTAGTAGCGAAATACTATTAAAAACTCCAGTCGATAAAGAATTAAATCAATATACATTGAATGATCTAAAAAATAAAATTATTATTATGGTTGATTTAAATGCTTCTCCTAAAATGAAAAATAGTTTTATTAAAACAGACTTAAGTAAATTAACATTGGTTACATTTGGTACAGGATTCAAATATCATTCTTTATATGAAAGCGAAGCCTCCTTACAATCTGGTATTGAATTATCTTCTATATATCCTAATAAATCTAGTTATGCGAACAATTATGATTATAATGATAAAGGTATACGTAACCGATTTAATTTTATATATATGAATTTTCAGAAGAAAGACGCATATCTAAAAAAATATTTAAATTATTTTACTCATTCTTCGTCTTTTCAAAAATCATATTCTTAAAATATATAATCTATATATAGATGTCCTATGTTTCTATATTAGAAGATGCAATAGAAACCAATGAAAAAATACAAAAGAAACAAAAGAAAAAATATTTACAAAATGATATCATAAAAATTTTAGAGAATTTTATTCGTGAAAAGGGATTGGTTTGTTATGGCGGAATAGCAATTAATTCTATTTTACCTTCTTCTAAAAAATTTTATGACAAACAACTCGATATACCAGATTACGACTTTTTTTCACCTAATGCATTGGAGGATGCCAAAGAATTAGCCTTACTATATGCAAAAACGGGTTATGAAAATGTGGAAGCAAAATCAGCATTATTTAATGGCACCTATAAGGTATTTGTTAATTTTATTCCTATTGCGGATATTACTTATTTAGATACAACTATTTTCAATATAATTAAAAATAAGGCAATTATTGTAAATAATATTTTATATGCTCCCCCAAGTTATTTGCGTATGAGTTTATATCAAGAATTATCACGTCCATATGGCGATTTAAGTAGATGGCAAAAAATATACAATCGACTCACATTATTGAATGAAACTCATCCTTTCCAATATGACGTAGATTTGACACAAAATAATTTAATTTATAACAATGTATATAATAAGTTGGTTGATATTTGTACCAAACAAAAATATGTATTGTTTGGCGATTTTGGTCTTTCCTTTTATAAAGACTATTTTCCTAATAAATATAAAAAAATAATAGACTCCAAACAAACTAAACAAATTTATATTTTATCAGATAATTACAAAAACGTTTTGAAACAACTCAAATCTATAAACTATACCCTTATACCACATGAAGGTGATTATAAATTTATAAATTCATTTTATGAAGTAGTCATAGAAGGACAATCTATGTTGTACATTTTTACCACTAATTCTTGTCAGTCATTTAATATCATCAAACATAAAGGTAAATCATACCATATTGCAACCATAGATACCATATTAAGTATTTATTATGCGTTTAATTTTATAAATGAATCTACTATCAATATGGTCAATATATTATCGTATTGTTATTTGTTAGAATCGATACATTCGAATAACAAAACTAATGTATTAAGACGTTTTTATTTACCATGTATTGGTCATCAAATCACCATCGAAGACATACGAAAAGAACGCGATCAAAAATATACAAGATATAAAAAAAACAAAAAAAGTAATGAATACAAAAGGTGGTTTTTAAAATATTATCCTAAAACAAGAAAAAAAAAGAGTTAAATATTATATCTTATATCTTATATGTATATAATGATAAAAACTTTTTCAAAGTATTTTTTACAATACAAACATTATCGGCGTTATATGGAAAATTTAGAGACAACCTTTTTCAATATAGATCATAGTTATGAACATTACAAACATTACAAACATTTTCGGCGAATTCGTCAAGAAAATGATCATAAGATTAAACAATCATTTTGTAACGAACCTTGTATTGAACCATATAAAAAATACAAACAAAAACGGCAATTGAATGACTATTGGGTAAGTCCAATTTAAATGTGTTCTTGTATAAACAAATAATCTTTGTAATGATGTACAATATCGTTGTGTCTTTTTTTTGAACGATCTGAACAAGTATTTTCTATCATATGTATACGATATCCGCGATTAAAACCGCTAAATATGGTATTCAATACACAAATACCTGTTAAACAACCAGCAATATAAAGGGTTTCGATACGATTACGAGTCAAAAATTTGTCTAAATTTGTCTCAAAAAATGAATCATATCCATGTTTTATAATGACGTGTTCGTGTTTCAAAGGCATTGCGAAATCAAAAGGTATACCTTTATCAAGTGGTCTTGTACCTCTTAGTTCTTGTGAAAATGGCTTAAAATAAGAGAGTGAATTATCCTTTTTAAATACAAAACATATGGTTATATTTTCTTTACGAGCTTTTTTCAATAACTTAGTTACATTTTCTTTTAGGCGGTCGTAAAGAAATTGATAATCGGTTTGTAAATCAATCAATAACAAACACGAGTTTTTTTTAAACTTCATTATAATGTAATCATATTATAATGAAAACATACAACTAAATAAAATTTATTATACAATAGTATTTATACAATAGTATTTATGTTATCCATTTAATAAAATCTTATATAATGTCTTAAATGGAGAGACCATCTTGGCAAGAATATTTTACCACGCTAGTTCAACATGTATCCACTCGTTCTCCATGTAATCGTCTAAAAGTTGGTTGTTTGATTGTTCGAGACAATCGTATAATTTCACAAGGATATAATGGATTTTTAACTGGATTACCTCATAATTCGGTTGTGGTAGATAATCATGAAATTGCTACGATACATGCTGAACAAAACGCATTGACCGATTGTGCTAAGCGCGGTGTCTCTTGTGATAAGTCAGTCGCCTATATCACACATTATCCGTGTTTGAATTGTGCGAAATTATTGTATAGTGCTGGTATAAAAGATATTTTTTATATTGAAGATTATAAAAATAGTTCGCAATTAAGAGACATAGGATTGTTTCATAAAGAAGGTATGTCAATTACTAAGCTAAGTCCATAAAGTACTAGACCGAAAAATATACCATAAGATACATTACCAATTTTAGAAGTGGTTCCTGTTTCAGTTTTTAAACTGTGTCCAAAAATAACTACTAAAATATTCATAATATAATTTCGAAAAAGGGGTTCATTAAATAAAATAAATAACAAAGATGCTAAAATAATCATTTTATGACTTTCTTTCATAGAATTATCTTTTGGGATTCTTGACTCTACATTTGGATTAAATGTTACCTTTGGATTTTGATGTGATTCATATACTTGTTGATCCATTCGGTTTATTTGAGGTGGTATGTTTTCTGGAATTTCAGTATTTTGTGGAATATGATCGATAGGTAAATCAGTAATATTGGTAGTATGGGTATCCATTACATTTTATTTTATTTTACTTTTGTAAATTTTACTTATTAATCCATATTTTCCCAATCTTCAGGGGTTTTACTTCTTTCTTCAAACATAACATTCTTTTTGTTTTCAGCACCTTTGTTTTCAGCACCTTTGTTTTCAGCACCTTTGTTTTCAGCACCTTTTTTTGCTTCTAACCATTTCAAAATCTCTATACGATGTTCTAATAATATGATTGTAATGTCTTTTAGTGAAACCCGTGACATATTATGTTTTTTTATCATAGGACCGTTATAGTTTATATCTTGGAATAAAATTAAAAAATTTTGTTTAAATATAGCATCTGTAATATGTTTTTTCCATATTTCTTTATTGTTCTTTTTGTGTTGATATACATCATGTTTTAACATATATACTATATTTTTCATATCATCTATATTAGATGAACCACCTTTCATCATAATATTATATGCGTTCCAATAACTTAATTTACTCCATGAAGTAGAATTTATTTTTAAAGGATAACGAGTTTTTTCATCGGTAATTATTTCATCCAATTTACTTTTTTTTACTAAATCTAAAACCATAATGGTTTGTTCTAATGGAGGACTATCCTTATAAAAATCAGACAAGGCACCAGCTAGTTTTGAACGAGATTTTCGTATTTTTTTTAAAGGATTTTTTGAACGAGATTTTCGTATTTTTTTTAAAGGATTTTTTGAACGAGATTTTCGTGTTTTTTTTAAAGGATTCATTATATTATATTATAATAATATAATTTCTTTTTCTTTGTTACAATGTTCTATTTTTTCAGTGGCTTCATAACATTTTTCTCCATATTTAACTACATTATTGTCTTTGAGAACGGCCGCCTTAAATACTAAACAACTTCTGTTATCACAGCTCATTTTGAATAAACTAGAAAGTCCTAGACCGAGTAAAATAGATAAAATATTCATTCCTAATTGAGTTTTGAAAAATCGTAAAATGTTAAACATATATAAGGAGAATATTATCTTTGTATAGGTATAGTATTATATTTGGATGGACATTGAACTTCATTTAATTCATACGAAAAACATTCATTGCTTTGGTCTTTGTATTGATATTTATTCACATTTTCGGGTGTAGGATATATTACAATAACTTTTTTGTATTCTTCGGCCAAATAAATATAAAATAATCCAATCGATAAACTTATTAAAAATAGTTTTAAATCTAAATACTTAAATATCATATAGTATAAGATTATATTTTTGTAATCAAATAATGATATTCTATATTATCATATTTTTTGGGTAAAACATAAAGTCCCTTTACGTCTTTGATATAATCATAATATTCATCATATATTACTTTATATTCTTTGTAATCTTCTATTTTTTCGGTTATAGATGCATTTGGATTTTTAACTAAATTTAAATCATATTTATGTTTGGTTTCGATTCTTTTTTGTTCATATTCTTCTTTTTTTTTATTATAGTCACTAGGCATTCCGCCCAATGTAGATTGAATAGTAGCCCTTTTTTTTTCAAGTTCATCCAACTCTTGATTAAGTTCATCTTCGTTTATGTGTTGTGGGAAGTTCATCGCAAATAATCCTTTCAATAAGATTTGTTTATTGATTTGTATTAATTCTTCGTTCATTATAAAAAATATATATTTTAATTTATGGGATGTTTCATATTTTGATATTTTCTTAAGTTAGTCAAAATATAATCTTTTTTTTGGTTCTCTTTTATTCGTTGTAATTGTATGTCTTGTTTACCTTTGTATTTAAGTTTTAAAGTAACACCTATTATGGTTACTAATACTAAAAATAATAATACATTGAATAATATATTTTTTTTATTTTCATTTATTTGTTTTAACGTATTTAAATGATTATTTAACACGTATTTAATTTCTGGTTCAACCAATATAGGATACATATAAGTATAATATTATAAAATTATATAATGTTATACTATAATGAATATTGCTATTTTATCCATTTCGATTTATGTTATATTTTCTTTATTGTTTATGATCATAAAGCATTTTGTAATCGATAAGTCTGCAATAGAATCCAAACAACCTTATGAAGAAAATACAAAATGGATGTATGCTTATGTATTACTTTCATTTTTTGTGATTGCAATTCAAAATATATATTTTATCAGTGAAACCGAATGCTCTGTTCAATACGGACAATTGTTTATTCATAGTATATTTCCTTTGTTTTTAGTCATGGGACTCATTGTAATATTTTTAGTAAATATGAATTGGAATCGTATTTTTGCCAATACATTTGGTATGATTTTAGCACCTAAAATTATTTTGAAACCTCAGTCGACTAATTCCAATGTTAGTTTTTTCTATAACGACCCTAATATTTTATTACAAGAATTAGAACCCAATGACTTATTAAGTCTAACAAAACTAAATTCTCAATTGAAAGACTTACTAAAAGAAAATATTCAAATAACTGAAAATCAACATGAAATCATCAAACGGCAATATTTTGTAAAACAAAACGTCGGTTATTTTATTTGGCTTACATTTGCTGGGATTGTAACCTCTTTGATTTCAGCAAATTCGTTGCTGTTACAAGATTGTATTATTGAATAAAAATGGTATTGTATCTTAAATGTAATATATACACAATGATAAAATAAGAAAAAATAGCTAATAAAATACTACACAACCATAATGGCATAATAGTAGTATTGTTATAGCCTACCCCAAATGCCCTCAATACTTCATTGTCGTTGTCAAAGATAAAATTGGGTTTCAAATAAGCTAACAAACTATATAATATCAAATACATTACGACAATAATCGTAAAGGAATCTTTTAAATCCATTATATTGTATAGTTATAAAATTTATTCTTCTTCATCAACATATTCTTCAAATTCGGTTTCTTCTTCGACAGGATCCATTTCTTCGTCTTCGTCCTCTTGTTCTTTAGATGGAGCATCTTTGTTGTATTTGTATATGGATTTACTTAAACCTAAACTCCAATCTCCCAATTTACTTTGTTTTAACATAAATTCAACGTTACGACTTTCGTCGCTCATTTCTTTGAATTTGTCTGTTATTTCCTTTTTTTCTTTGTATTTTGCTTGTTCGTTATTTTTCTTGATGATATCAACCTTTATAACCAATTTTTTTATCATAACACCAATCATTTGTTCATACATAGATCGTTCTTCTTTATTAGAATTTTTATATAATTCACATAAATAATACTTACACATCAAAATTTGTTCTTTTAAAGAAAAGGATAAGTTAACAATAAACGTTTTGGGTTCAACATTTTCTAAAATATTAAAACTACTTTTTATAAATTCTATTAATTTAGATTTATCCGAAACATTCAAAATACTTGCAAAATAAGGACGCAACTTAGGATTTTTATAAGTGGCACTATCTTTCATTTTAGACATCAATTGTATTTCATTCAATAAATTATACAAGATACTATGTGTCATTTTATCTTTTTCGTCGCGACTGGTTACAATGTCTCTTCTTTTTTTGGATAGTCCCTCTAATTTTTCTAATAATTTATTTAAATTCAATCCACTATGGATACTCAAATAATCTTCTATGTATTGTTGTTTTGTATAAAGTTCTTCTTTGGACATAGAGGTTTTTTCTTCATACGTTTCTTTTGATTTTACCTTATTTATTTTTTTCTTAGAATGTAATTTATTTTTTACTTCTTTTAATAATTCATCGGTTATTTCACTATACGAACTATTCTCCATAATATGGTTAATCTTTTCTAGTGAATAAGTAGGTTCGGTTATTTCAAACTTTTGGTCTGGTTTGGTTATTTGTGGATAATAATATAGATTAGGATCTTTAAATTTTTCTTTAGATATATATCCCTTTTTTATAGGTTCTATAACTTTGTCATTTTTTACATAATTATTAATGATTTTATATGAACCATTGGATAATTTTTCAGTGGGTTCTATTTCCGAAATGATTTTATTCATTTCTTCTTGAAATTTGAATGATTTATAATATGCGTTGTATACTTTGCTAATGTTTATAGAAGTCATTCGTGGTAAAAATAACTCCCACGATTTATTAGTGTCTTTTGAGTATGATTCTTTTTTAATTATCGATAATTTTTGATTCAATATAGGTCTATTCTTCAATACATTTTTTATGAGTTTGATAAAATTATTTTTATCTACTTCTTTTTTAATATTTTTCAATGCTTTATAAATACATATCATATATTCGATGCCTTTTGTTTGGCTTTCATCTTTTACCATCGGAAACCCATCAAAGGATGTTTTACACGAATAAAAGGATGTGGTAATTTCACTTGTATTCACATTTGCTTGGATATAAATAAAAATTATAGAATAAAGTAACAAAGAATGTTTGGATAAATTTTTTTGTATAATATTATATTCTTTATAAATAGAATGTCCGTGACTAATTGGGACACCAATCGCGTTTAATATGGTTTCAATATCTTTTATTGTGTTTTTTTTGTCTCCACTGGATATAGATTCACTAGTTGAAATGATTTCACGTGAAATCATCTTAAATCCATCACTTGTATATCCTTCTTGTTCATTAAAATCTATTTTTATTATAGTATATCCACTATATTTATCTACCCAATATCCATCTTCTTTTTTTCCTTGTTCATAACATATTTTTTGTATGGTTTCATTATAATTAGTTGAATAGGCCAACGCCTTTATAAACATTGGTACTAATTTTGTCTCTGTTTCGATACAATAAAGCCAATAAGGATCCGAACCTTCTGTTGTATATTGTTCACAAAAAATTTTTATGGCTTTATTTTTTTCATCAGTGCTTTCAATTTGGAGAATTTTATCAAACATAGATTGATGTGGTGAAAATTTTATATTGACTGAGGAATAATTTTGACTATATATTCTTTTCATTTGATTGTATTTCATAAATGGATTGAACATCGACGCATAATATTTTGACTTTTTTACGTAGTCATCACGATTCATTTGGGACTTCTTAAATGTGTTTATCGAGTCTTCTTTTATAATTTCATCTATACGTTTGTTGACAAAACTATTTAATTGTTTAGACCCTTTGACGAGTTCTTTTTCACTATAGAGAACCCACCTTCCATTTTCATATACTAACGTTTGATTGGTCCCTAATACATATGCTTTTGATCCTGAGACTATGTTATATTTTGAAAACCAATTTTGTATTTTTGTTTTATAAGATTCTAATATAGATGATTCATTAATATTGGAGACATATTTTTTCAAAATAATCTCAAACTGGTTAAACGATTTGAATTTACTTTTATCGATTTCATTCCATATTATGGTAGACGATTTTATAAAGGGGTCTCTTACATTCGTAATCTGTGTTCCAGATGAGGTCAAATCCATAAATATGGGTTGTTTTTCTGTGTTAACTTCATCTATAGTATTATATATTTTGTCATAATATATAGTTGTATCTATAGAATTAGAGTGCATTTTGAATTCATCTATCACTTGTTTTATACTACTATTGGTCGTATCTAACCTATGGTCCAAATTTTTTTTTATCAAATCAAACATCAATAACGTATGATTTTCATATAAGGATATTTGAAATAATTCACTGGAACTATAAAAATGGTCTTTTAACTCGTCAGGTTTACTTATAGAATTCATAATAAATGAGTTTGTAGAATATTCTTTGATTTCGTTTTTTTCTATCTTTATACTTTTATAACTTCGAATATTCATTAACACCAATCGTTTTATATAATCATAATCTAATTTGGATAATTCATATATATCAAATATAGACAATAATTTAATATAATGATACATGTTGTAATAGGTGATGTCTAAACATTTTAATAAATATCTTGTATTCGGTATTATACTATTCAAAAATGTATAAAATTCTTTGGACGAATCTTTTTTTATAATTTGATTTTGTTTTGTAAATATACACGGATCATCTTTTAATTCACTATTTACATAATATTCTTTTTTATATTGTGGTTCATTTATTTTATGAATCATTTGATTCATTTTGGATTGTTTCATATAATTATTTAATTTTTGTTGACTAGGAATAACAATACCGTCTATAATAAATTCAGTATTTGTTTTGATAGGATATAAATGGTTGTCATAACCATCTACAGGGACCTCACTCATATCTTCTAACCATACATTTGTATAGTGACTACCATTGTAAGTACTCTTATTTTTTTTAGAGGTTTCAACTAATAAATGGTCAATATTGTTCTTATTAATACGATTTATTTCTATATGACTAATATTTGTATTATCATTGGTGACTAAACTAAATTGGTCTACTTGTTCAAAAAAATGCATATTTACTGAATCGTTTTCATTTTCAAATATTTTCTTTTTTAATTTTTCGTTAAAATTGTTTGGTAGAAAATTTTCATCGTGATAATAATAAGACTTCAAATGCCGAGTATAATAATGAAAAATAGAATCGCCATTCAAAATAGTACTATAAATAGGTTTTTCTTTTAATTTTTTGAAAATATAATTATTTTCATATGTAAAATACTTTTTATTTAGTTCGATATAATGCGAAATTATTTTATTCAAATATTTATCATCCATTTGTTTTCTAAAATTTTCGACCAATTGCTGTATTTGTTGTTCTAATGAAAAATAATAAATATCGTCATCGTCTTCTTCTTCGATTTCTTCATTTTCTTCTTGTTCTCTATTATTTTCATTTGTATTGTGTTTCATAGTTGGTTCCATATCTATTTTTTCAATATGGTCAATTTTACTCGGTAATCCCTTATAATCGAAATCAAATACTTCTGTAGTATTTTCTTTTGAAAAAAATACATGTATCATATCCTTATTTTTTTTAACAATTTTTCCTTGACGTTTCGTATCACCATAATGTAATACAATTTTATTGTTTAAATAAAAGTTATTTAATTCACAAACCCCTCTTAATTTAGGTTTATATACAATAGTATATTTGTCGGGTATATCATTTATTTTAATACTTGTATCATAACTAGGTATTAAGACAATATTACTTTCTTCCACACGATGAACAAAAAATAATTCGTCATTATTAGTGACTATAAAACCATATTCCATTATATATAATAATTATTTTTATATTTTAAATTCATTTTGAATGTGTTTCAAATCCACTATAATGTCTTTGAAAACATTCAATAAGTTTTGTTTTAAAATATCCTCTAAATCACTATTTTGTTCTAAAAACACGATTTGAATTAAACTATGTTTATCGTGTGGATGTTCTTTTTTAAAAGCTACAAATTTAAGAGACGAAGAAAATTTATTGTACATATATTTTTCTATCAATTTACCATAAGTATAATCGTCGTCTTCTATTTTCATAATATATAATACATCTTTATCTATCATTGATTTCTTGTATATATGAAATAAACCTTCTTGGGGAATATTTGGAATATAAGAAGTTATCTTGACTTCACTCATATGTGAAGCATATTCTTGAATAGTTTTTATAAGAATATCGCACGTCATAGAAATAAGTGTTTTATTGTCATATACTCCAATGGTTTCTATGACAAACCTATAAGCATCTTCTATATAATTTCTTTGAGCATCCAATAGTTTGAAATTGGTCCTCTCTTGTTCAGGCAATTTTTCCAATATGGTTTCGTTTTTTTCTTCATCTTCTTTATTATAAAATAAACATTTGGATACCATATTCCAACAAGCATCTTGTTTAGCGGTTCCAATAGATAAAGATATAGTAGCTTCAAACTCTTCACATGGTTCACTTGGACTAATGCGTGGATATAAATAACAAATAGGAATGGGTGGTTCTAAAAATATATTTCCCTTGTATGGTTTTCCTTCTTTATTGTATAATTTTATATGGTCAGTAGTTAACGTTAATTTATCCATAGTATCATTTTTTAGTTTAATCTTTAACACATAATCTTTTATTATTTTGTTAAACTGCTTTTGGTTTGAATATATAATAGGAATGCATGATAATCTATGTTTTAAATATTCATTATTGTATCTGGTAATATTTTTTGTGATGTCAATGCAATTTTCTTTATGTGGGAATCCACGAATGACCAAAGACGGAATTTGGGTTAACAATGTTCGACGTAAAGCATTGATCAAAGATAAATCAATTTGAGTCAAGTCAAATTCTAAATGTTCTTTCGTCTCAATCATAGAATCTACAACAATCTTACTCATTATAATATATAATATATTTAATCTTAAATCAATTTTTAGGTAAAAATGATTTTTTAGGTAAAAAATGAATTTTTTTAAAATCATTATTAATAAATGATTAAACCCGAATTGTATTATAGCAAATATTGTAAACATTCAACTGAAATTTTAGAAGAAGTCAATAAACATGGATTACAAGATACATTTACGTATATATGTATTGATAGTCGAACATTAAAAGACAATGTCTTTTATATTCATTTATTAGATGGTACTCAAAAGTTATTGCCACCAATGATCAATAGAGTCCCTATATTATTATTGAAACCCAATTATGAAATTTTAAGCGGTAATCAAATATTAGAATATATAAAACCCCAATCCAAAAATATAAAAGAAGAAACTATCAAAATATCTAATGAACCAAGTGAACACTCTATGACCAATACAATGAGTGGTGTAGTAAGTGATTCATATAGTTTTCTAGATATGACTCCAGATGAACTTTCGGCAAAAGGTAATGGTGGAATAAGACAAATGTATAATTATTCTACATTAAATGATTCCAATAATTCTATTTCAACCCCATTATTGGATGATAAAAAACCTAAATTAGATTATTCTTTAGAACAATTAGAAAAAAAACGAAATGAAGAAATTCATTTAAAGTAATACATATATATTAAGTAATGTCGAAACAAATTTTTTTTGAACAATTCAATAAGAATTATTTTGATTTTCTTATTTTTTTGAAACAATATTCAAATGGAGACAAATTATTCCAAAGTTTTTACAAAAAAAACCATGTTATAAAAAATATGAATATAAAATTACTTATCAAAACATGGTATCAACATATTACGAGTAAATATCATAAAGATATTATAGATGGAAATATATCTTTTTTTTTAAATAAGAATTATGAAGAAGATGTAAAAAACCAAACTGATATTATAAAATATATTAATTTTTTTAAAAAAAATTTCAAACAATTTGAAAAAAAAATTGTGGACGAATTTGTTGGATATATCAAAATTCTTACTCGTCTAAGTTATATGTATTTTAACGCGAAAGATATATAAAAAAATTATATATCATAGTATAATGGATGGATTTTTGACAATTTATAACGACTTGAAAAGGGATTTAATCCTTACGTTTCCAGAGTTGACATATACCTTGAACAAATTAGACGATGATAATGTATATGATTATTGTTTGACTATTTATCCAAATCATTTTTTTGATATTTTATATGAAAAAATGTCCTTGTTTGATGATTCTGTATATTTATTACCAAATATTGATTTTTCCTTGTTGATGAAAGACGAAAAAATAAGTGATAAATCACGTAATACTTTATGGAAATACTTACAACTAATATTATTTTATGTAGTTGAAAAAAATAATCCTATGAAAAATAGTGCTCATGAAAAAATGGAAGAAACGATGGAAAATATGAAAAACATGTTTCAACAAAATGATTTATCAAATACAATTCATAGTATGTTTGGTGACTTGTCTAATAATCCTATGTTTGGTGACTTATCTAATAATCCTATGTTTGGTGACTTGTCTAATAATCCTATGTTTGGTGACTTGTCTAATAATCCTATGGATAAAATGATGAATGGAAAAATAGGAGAAATTGCGAAAGAAATTGCTCAAGAAACTGCCAATGATTTTGGTAATCCCGATGATTTTATGAATAACATTATGAAAGACCCAAGTAAAATGATGGGATTAGTCAAAAATATAGGTTCAAAATTAGAAGGAAAACTAAAAAATAGCAATTTGAAAGAAGAAGATATGATGAAAGAAGCTTCTGATATTATGAGTCAAATGAAAGATATGCCTGGATTAAAAGATATGATGAAAAATATAGATATGAAAGGTATGATGAATAAAATGGAACAAGTACAAAAAAAAAATGATATAAAAGAACGCATGCGAAAAAAAATGCAAAAAAATATGGAACAACGTCAATTAGAAAAAACATCAAATGGAGATTATGTATTTCAAAAAGGTGATTCCCCAAAAAAAACGAAAAGAAAACAAAAAAAGAAATAATAAATATATATAAGAATGTCTTTTTGGATTGATGATCCTACTATTTTATTGAACTCTAAGTATATATTTGATGTATTACCAAATGAACATCAAAGTAACACTCAAAATTTAAATGCTTTATCACGTTTTGTTATATGGATTAGTTTGTTTGGATATATTATTTTAAAAAAAAATATTATTTTGATATTAGGATTTGTTATATTAGGAATGATTGCTATATTTCATTCTTACAAAGAGGGATATGTAGAATATAATTATAGTACTATATCAAAAGATTTATCTACCATAAATCCTTTAGGTAATACATTAATGAGCGATTACAAATACAATACTAATAAAAAGGATTCTATACCAAAATTACCAACTAAATCTAATAAAAGTTATGGAAAAACACCTTCTTTTGAAACGCAGTATGGTGCTGATACAGAACAATCTATAAACGATAAAACCAAAGAATTTATTTATGAACATAACAAAGAGAACGAAAATATAAAGGATTTATTTAAAGATAAAAGTGACCAAATTGAATTTGAACATCAAATGCGACCATTTCATACAACCCCAAATACTACTATACCAAACGACCAATCTGGATTTTTAACTTATTGTTACGGAATTTTACCTAGTGATAAATCTGTTATTTCTTATTAAAAAAAATATTATACTATATAAATTATGTCACAAGTTTTTGATTATACATTTCATCGATTATCTCGAATTGGACAAGACGAAATAAATTATACACAAGATAATATTATGAACAATAACATATCTAACTACAATACTTATAACCCATATTCGAACGATTGTTTAGGTGGTTTAGATTTTGCTGTAAAACAACCTAATGTATTTGTGAATAAATCTACACATCAATTAGGTCCACTGGGTTGTAATGTAAAAGACAACAGTATATTGAAGAAAGGTATTTTAACCAACCCAAATGTAAAACTAACTTTACATGAACGTCCCTACAAAACCGTTCCTTTTTTAGGAAAAGGAAATGTGGATGTATATCAAGAAAATAAAATAAGATTAGGAGACACATTCAAAGAAAAGAAAAGTGTCTCTCAATTCAACGAACAACCTTTTCAAGATATTGCGAATTATCCTATGCAAGAAGATATAAAAAAAAAAATACAAGGAACCAAA